>ERZ808044.630-NODE-630-length-32614-cov-11.562006_pt1 | contig 32614 bp, 30 predicted proteins | sample MGYA00380195_ERZ808044 | MGnify/ENA primary metagenome ERZ808044 (study PRJEB31490, sample SAMN06133423) | mouse gut metagenome | isolation source: Z7_2 | host: mice | place: China: Chengdu | collected 2015-05 ...
TTTTAAACCACCGAAAGATGGTTTATTTGCTATGCCCTTTATTTCTTGGCTGTCTTTTACTTATTTGTTTCAAACTTATTCCTCCTAAAAATCTATATGATAGGTTTACTATACTTGATCAGAGAAATAATATTTATCTTTTGCATGAAATGTTAAAATATTTACACGAAATGTATCGAATCAAGCAGCCTATAAGCCACACTCAACGGTAATCTGGCTTCCGTCTTTTGTCTTCTTAACCTTAATCTGCTGGGGAATATTCTCCATAAGCTCTTCCCTGTGGCTAATAATTCCCACCAGCTTATTACTTCCGGTCAGGTTTATCAAAATTTCCATTGCACTGTCTATCGATTTCCGGTCTAACGTTCCAAAACCTTCATCCACAAAGAGTGCATCCATCTGCACTCCGCCAAGATTAGATGATACGGTATCAGATAATCCCAAAGCAAGACTCAGTGATGCCTTAAAGCTTTCTCCGCCGGAGAGGTTTCCCACCGGCCTTCTGTGTCCCGTATGATTGTCTAAGACTTCAAGGTCAAGAAAATTATTACTTCTTTTACCAAGAGAATCCTCCTGGCGATAAAGTTCATACTGCCCATCGCTCATCGGCAACAGCCGCCTGTTTGCAGCAGCGATAATCCCGTCAAATCCTGCAGCCTGTATGTACTGCTCCAGTGTGATCTTTCCGTTTCCAGTTGTGCCTTTGACTAAATTATAAAGCCGCTGACAGATTGTATTCTCTTTGCATGCCTTTTCTAATTCTTCTCTCCTGCCAAGAATACTCTTCTGTTTCTCTTCATTCGTACCTATTCTGCTTTCGCTATTGTTACAGTTCTTCCTTATCAACTCGACATTTGTGTCCTGTTCATCACACACAACCTTTAACCCTTCAATGTCTATCATCTTTTTCCCTTTTGCATCCGACTTAGCATCTAAAAGCTGTTCCTTATTCGTTGCAACAGCCTGATTATATTCATTAATCACTTTGTCCGACAATGCAATTTCAGATTCGTCTACAACACATATCCGCATTTCCTCTACAGAAGAGAAACCATTTGCATCGACTTCTTTATCCAACTTTTCCCTTAAAGCTTTTTCATCTGTTTCCTGCTGTTTCACACTGCCCTTCAGCGTCTCTAACTTTGACTTGACAGCAGTAACATTGTTATCAGCTTTTTTCTTTTCCTGCTCCGCCTTCCTGATATCATCTAATATCTTATTTTTCTTCGTTTCCGCCTGCTTTCTCTCTTTTTTTGCCGTTTTCCAATCTGGGTAACTTAATTTTTCAAGCGTTTTTAATATGGCTTTCGCTTCCGTCAGTTCCTGCTTATTTTTTTGCCTGTTTTTGTCGAGCTCTTCTTTTTTCGAATTGAGTTTTTCTGTTTCATCTCCCTGTGCCGTTTCGAGATCTTCTTCAGCCCTCTTAAGTCTTTTGCATTCCTTCTCAAGGGAATTACATTTTTTAATATTCTCCTTTGACATCGCCTCAGCCTGAGTCTTTGTATCCTTAACTTCCCTGATTAGCTCATCGAGAGACTCTTCCTCCCTGTTCATACTCAGAAACGGGTTGCTCATATAATCTAAGATAGTTATCCTAAGCTGCTCCTCGAATTCTTCTAGCGATGTTTTTGCTATTTCCGCTTCGGTATTTGCTTTGTTCTTTTTCTCTTGAAGCTCGGACTCTTCTTCCTGAAATTTTTTAAAATCATCCTCTGAAATCGAAGTCTCTTTCAGCTTAGCCGGATCCGGATGGTGCACGGACCCACACACCGGGCACTTTTCTCCTTCTATAAGTTTTCTCGCTAAGATACCTGCTCTACTGTCTTCAAGAATGTGTTCCGCCTCTTCTCTTCTGCTGCTCGCCTCCTGATATCTATCACGCGTGTCTAAAAATGTTTTCTGTTTTCTGGAAAGAGACCTTTTCCTTTTTTCCCTTTCCGGAATCTGATGGTCTATAATCACATCTAACTCCGTCAGAAGCTCCGTAAGCTTTTCACTCTCGTTTTTTGCCTCTATCAGTTCAGCTGGCTTGCCTTTTAATTCCTTAACTGTTTTATTAAGGGTTTTTATCTTCTCCTTAAGGGTTTTCTCAGATTCTTTTAAATTCTTTTCTTCTGCGCTGATATTATTATCGTATTCTTCAAGTTCTTTTAGTCTTTCTTCCAGCTCCTCTTTTTGCCGATATTTCTGTTCTTCATCGTCAATCCTGCTTATCGTCTGCTTTAATTTGTCAGCCTCCGGCTCCAGCTTTTGGGCATCGTCAAGCACAGCTTCGGTCTGTTTTACATTCGCCACGGCTGCCTCTAACTTAGATTGCGCTGTTTGAATCTGTTTTTTGGTCGAAGATACCTCATCACACTTCCTAGCCCACGCAATATAAGACGGATTCACATTACGGGTGGCCTTCTTTTGTTTGTCCAGACGCTGTATTAATTCATCCATTTCCGTCTTTCTTTTTTCAAGCTCTTCTTTTTCCTTTTGAAGCTTATCCCTCTTTTCGATGAATCCGTTATTAATCTTAGCCAGCGCAAGCTTCTCATTGTTCTTCTTTAGCTCTTCCTCTGCTTTTTTCAGATCTGCTTTCATACACTTTAGCCTTTCTCTGTCCGACAGGTTCAAGCGTTGCATTACGTCTAAGATTTCATCTAAATTCCATGTACTTCCGGTTCGTCCAGCTCTGCTTTTAAGTTCCTCCAGTTCTTCAAAAAGCTCATCTTCTTTGTCTGCCGCCACATCCTCAAAATGCTGAATGATACTGTCTTCAGCCTTTACCTTAACTTTGTAGCTTGCATCCATTCGATCTTTCAATTTGTATTCAATGTTTTTATAGCCGTTTGTTAAAAATATAGTTCGCAGTATCTCTGTTCTCTGATCCGTTTTCGCATTCAATAAATCCCAGAATTCCCCCTGCGCAATCATTACAATCTGTTTAAACTGCTTCTCATCTATATGCAGCAGTTCTTTTACGGCATTATTTACCTGAGTCAGACCCTCTATCGGCACCTGTCCCTCTTCATAAAGAATCGCCTTTTCTTTCTCTAATATCTTACCGCAGCCACGCTGTTTCTGCCTTTCGTAAGACGGTTGTCTCCAAACATGGAATTCCCGCCCCTGATGTGAAAAATAAAAGTCCACATAGCTCTGAGCAGAATCCTTAGCGTATTCGCTTCTTAAATTTTTCGTATCCCTGTATGTTCCGCTGGTCGTTCCATATAACGCAAAACATATCGCATCAAATATCGTGGTTTTCCCCGCGCCGGTGTCCCCGGATATCAAAAACAGCCCCTTTTCTTCAAAGGCAGCAAACTCTATTTCCGGAAGTTTCTCCGCATATGGACCAATTGCGCTTATGATCAGTTTAATCGGCTTCATTTATAACACCTGCCTCTCGTGCCGCCGTCCTCATGACGTCCATTTCCTCTTCCGTAATCTCACAGCCATACATCAGTCTGTAAAAATCTCCGATCAACTCCGGGAATGATTTGTTTTCGGCAATTCTGCTGATATCCACCTGCTCAATCTCTCTTGTATGTGAATTGTCGTAATCAATTCGAACTGTATTCGGATATACCTGTTGAAATATTCCCATTGCATCATTGACGATATCCTCATCTGTCAATGTTGCATAAATGAAATCCTCTGGCGCTTTTATATTCTTTTTATCCAACAACTCCCTCAGCGTCCCCTTTATATGTCTCATGTCTCTCATGGGCTTTAAGGGAACAAGCTCTATCTTAACCCTCTCCTCTGCTGATACCGTAATAAGAGGAACAGACTTTTCATTATTCGCTTCGCTAAGGGAATATTTAAGAGGAGAACCCGAATATCGGATCTCGTCTTTTCCAACTCTTTGAGGAGAATGAATATGACCTAATGCCACATAATCAAAATCATCAAAGCAATCATATCCAATTTTTTCAACCATACCTACGCTCTGCGTTCCAATGCTTTCGGAGCCTGCAAGTGCGGGATCCTCTCCCTTCCCCGCAACAAATTGATGCGCCACCAGAATGTTCTTATTTTTTCTGTCTATGTGCGTGTTTCTTATAATGGTTCGAACTGCATCATCGTAATTTTCTATATCCTCGCCTGGGAAATAATGTCTTACCTGGGAAGCTTTTACAAACGGAAGCATATAAATATCAATCTCTGTATCCCCCTCAGCAAAGCTCTGCTTATGAAGTATTCCGTCAAAGACAGCCGATATGTATATCTGATTATGTGCAAACAGAGTACTTCCGTAATTTAAACGATTATCCGAATCATGGTTTCCACTCACCATAAATACCCTGATTCCTTTTTCTGCCAGTTTAATCAGAAAATAATCTAAAAGCTTCGTAGCAGCCTCGCTTGGAACAGATTTATCATACACATCTCCGGCGATAAATACGCCGTCTATGGATTCATTATCTGCGATACAAAGAAGCTGATCAAGGATATACCTCTGATCCTCAATCAAATCAAAATCACCCAGTGTTTTTCCTAAGTGCAGATCTCCTAAATGTAGAAATTTCATATTTTACCTTTCCTTTCTGCCTGCCACTCCCGCACCTGATACCAAATCAGTCCCGCCGCAGCTACAAGAAACGCCAGCGTAACTCCAATCCCGGCAGCCGTCGGTTCATAAGAAAACATAAGCCACCCGGTGGCAGTGCGGATGACCGCTATGGTGTTTGCCACAGCATGGCCCAGCACCGGAACGTAGAAAAAACCGCTCTTCTCATAGAGGAATGCCAGCAGGCTTCCAAGCAGCGCCGCATAAATAAACTGCACCACATTGGTATGCACAATTCCAAAAATAACGGCAGAAAGAATCAGCGCCTTCGGCACATCAAAATGTATCCGCAGCCTTTGGTACACCACGCCCCGGAAAACCAGTTCCTCCGCAATGGGAATAATTATGCAGGAACCTAATATCTGAAACAGCACCTCCCCGCCAAAGAAGGAGGCATTTGCGTCCTGAAATCCCTGGGACAGCTCCACCATAGGCGTCATGGCAATCAAATTATTGACCGCTATCCCCGCCGTGGCCGCCGTTGCAATGGTGAGGAGAATCGTTTTTATCTGCTTTCCATTCGGTTTGAATTTCTTCTCCCCGTAAACCACGTCCCGCATCTTTTTATCCGACAGATAAAGCCGCAAAAGAAACGGAATTGTAATTGCCCCGCACAAAAGCTGGCGCACCATATAATTTTCCCCAGTGGTGGCTCCTAATATCACTTCCAGTCCAAAATAGGATAAACTCATAACCACATAATAAATGGCAATGGGATATAAAATCTGCCAAAATTCAAATCTGCTTTTTTTCATAGACCGCTCCGTTTTTACTTCTTCGTTCCTTTGGTATCTCTGTTTGCCACATGCAGCCGGTGCAGCGCCACTTCCTTCCCCTTGACTTCCACACTCTGCTCCTCCCCGGCGGAAAGCAGGTATATCGCCGTAAGGGCATCCCCGGCGCCAAGCTTCATGCCCCGGACGCCCACCGCTCCCTTCTTCTTCTCCGGTATGGTGGAGGCGTCAATCCGCAGGAAGAAGTCCTTTTCCGACTGCATTACAAGTGTCTCTTCCATGGAAAAGGCTTTCACAAAAATAACTTCGTCCCCGTCATTCAACTTGGTGGCCGCCGTAGTGCGCTTTGACACATCAAATTCCACGCCGTCCACCACCTTTAACATGGCATTCTTCGTTCCGAAAATCACTTTTGTATTGCTGATTGCCGCTAAATTCATGATATAAATGAAATTTTCCGTGCTGCTGTCATAATTGCTGATATTGTCAATGGGCGTTCCCTTATCACGGAATTTTCCAAAGGGCAAATCTAATACCTTAAGCAGGTGCAGCTGCCCCGTATTGGTAAAAATACAGATTTTGTCCGTATTTTTACAGGTCAGCACATAGCGGTTTTCCGTGTCCGCCGCCTCCTTATTTCTCTCATAGGTGGCAGTATCAATAGTTTTCGCATAGCCGAAGCGGTCCATTAAAAATACCACGTCCATCTCTTCTATCTTCTTCTCTTCCACCACCGCTTCTTCTAAATTATCGATGACGGTCTTTCTGGGATGGCTGTATTCCTTCTTGTAGCCCTCTAACTCCTTGATGATAACCTTAGCCATAACAGAACGGCTGCCTAAAATATCCTCATACCGGGCAATGTTCTTTAAGGTCTGCTCATGTTCCTTCATGAGCGCTTCCAACTCCAAACCGATTAACTTCTGCAGACGCATTTCTAAAATGGCTGTGGTCTGCCGTTCCGTAAAACGGAGTTTTGCCGCATCTTTCTTCGACTGGGCAGACTTAAAAGCAATGTTATCCGTGATACCCTCTGTCAGGCAGGCTCTTGCGTCCTTCACATTTTTACTGCCCCGGAGTATCTCAATAATCAGGTCAATCACGTCCGTCGCCTTTATCAAGCCCTCCTGAATTTCTTTTTTGTCTAACTCCTTTGCCAGAAGTGTCTGATATTTTCTGGTGGCAAGCTCATACTGGAAATTCACATGATGACGGATCATCGGCACAATTCCCATGGTTTCCGGTCTGCCCTCCGCCACGGCAAGCATGTTGACCCCAAAGGTATCCTCCAGCTTTGTTTTTTTGTAGAGCAGATTTTTCAGATTTTCCGCATCTGCCCCTTTCCGCAATTCTAATACAATACGGATTCCCTCCTTAGAGGACTGGTTCGTAATATCCACGATATCGTTGGTCTTTTTCGTCTCCACAAGGCTGTATACATCATTCAAAAATTTACCGATGTTTGCCCCTATCATGGGATAGGGGATTTCTGTAATCACCAGGCGTTCCCTGCCGCCCTTTCCCTGTTCCACTTCCACTTTCCCACGAATTTTGATTTTTCCTGTTCCGGTGGAATAAACCGCCAGAAGCTCGTCCTTATTTGCCACAATACCTCCGGTGGGGAAATCCGGTCCCGGAATGTACTGCATCATCTGTTCCGTGTTAATATCCGGATTCTTCATATAGGCAATGACACCGTCAATCACCTCGCCGAAATTATGGGGCGGGATATTGGTGGTCATACCCACGGCGATACCCTCGGAACCGTTGATTAAAAGGTTCGGCACTTTTACCGGAAGCACCTCCGGTTCCTTCTCTGTTTCATCAAAGTTCGGTACAAAATCCACCACATCTTTGTCAAGGTCTGACAAATAGGCTTCCTGAGTAATTTTCTGTAACCTCGCTTCCGTATAACGCATGGCAGCTGCACCGTCTCCCTCGATGGAGCCAAAATTACCGTGGCCGTCCACTAAGGGCATCCCCATTTTAAAATCCTGGGCTAACACCACAAGGGCACCGTAGATGGAGCTGTCGCCGTGGGGGTGATATTTACCCATGGTATCACCCACGATACGGGCGCTTTTACGGTAAGGTTTATCATAACGGATGCCAAGCTCATACATGTCATATAGGGTACGTCTTTGTACCGGCTTTAACCCGTCCCGCACATCCGGGAGGGCACGGGCGACAATGACGCTCATGGCGTAGTCAATAAATGATTTCTGCATTAGTTCTGAGTATTCCGTGCGGATAATCTGTTCTTCCTGTCTCATTTTTAATTCCTCTTTTTTCTACTTATCTAAGAAACTGCGGCAGCTCATTGCTACACATCAAGACTTGCATCCTGGGCGTGCTCGTAGATAAACATTTTACGGGGAAGGACGTCATTTCCCATTAAAAGCTCTGTGATGTCAGATGCCATTCTTCCGTCCTCAATCTCCACTCGCTTCAAAATTCTTGTCTCGGGGTTTAAGGTTGTCTCCCAGAGCTGCTCTGCATCCATCTCTCCTAAACCTTTGTAGCGCTGCAGGGTGAAGCTGCCCTTGTGGCTTTTCCGGTATTTCTCTAGCGCTGCGTCATCATAGAGGTACTCTTCCTCTCCCTTCGCCGGAATCGCCTTATAAAGGGGCGGCATTGCCACATAGACATGTCCTTCGTAAATCAGCTCCGGCATAAAACGGTAAAATAGTGTCAAAAGCAGGTTAGAAATATGTGCTCCGTCCACATCGGCATCCGCCATGATAATAATTTTATCGTAGCGCAGCTTGGTAATGTCAAAATCATTGCCGTAGCCCTCTGAAAATCCACAGCCGAAGGCATTAATCATAGTCTTGATTTCTGCATTGGCAAGGACTTTATCAATACTTGCCTTCTCCACATTCAAAATTTTACCCCGGATAGGCAGAATTGCCTGAAAGCTCCTATCCCTGGCAGTCTTTGCGGAGCCTCCCGCAGAATCTCCCTCCACGATGAAAATTTCACAGACAGAGGCATCCCTGCTCTCACAGTTTGCCAGCTTTCCGTTGGAATCAAAGGAAAATTTCTGCTTCGTCAGCAGGTTGGTCTTTGCTTTTTCCTCCGTCTTACGGATTTTTGCCGCTTTCTCCGCACAGGAAATCACGGTCTTTAAGGTCTCTAAATTTTTATCAAAATACAGTTGGATTTCGTCCCCGGTGACCTTCGCCGTCACACGGGAGGCGTCCTGGTTGTCTAATTTCGTCTTTGTCTGTCCTTCGAACCTGGGGTTCGGGTGCTTGATGGACACCACCGCCGTCATACCGTTTCTGACGTCCGCCCCTGTGAAATTGGTATCCTTTTCCTTTAAAATGCCAAGCTCCCTGGCATAGGAGTTAATAACCGTAGTAAATACGGTCTTAAATCCGGTAATATGGGTTCCTCCCTCCGCATTAAAAATATTGTTGCAGAAGCCTAAAATATTCTCATGAAATTCATTGGTATACTGAAATGCCGCTTCCACGGTGATATTTTCCGCCTCACCCTTAAAATAAATCACATCGTGAAGAACCTCCGCATTCTTGTTCAAATCCTTGACAAAGCCGATGATACCCTCTTCCTCATGGTACACGATATGCTCCGGCTCTTCCCCCCGGCGGTCCTCATAGATAATGGTAAGGGCAGGATTTAAATAAGCCGTTTCGTGCATACGGCTCTTGACTTCATCTTCTTTAAATCTTGTCTTTTCAAAAATTTCCGGGTCCGGCAGGAAATTAATCTTTGTCCCGGTCTTTTTCGTCTTTCCTATTTTCGGCAGCAAACCGCCTTCAAGCTCCACCACGGGTACGCCTCGCTCATAACGATCATGGTGCACAAAGCCATCCCTGCTGATTTCCACATCCATGTAAGTGGAAAGGGCATTGACTACGGAAGAGCCCACGCCGTGCAGACCGCCGCTGGTCTTATAGGCGGAATCGTCAAATTTGCCTCCAGCATGAAGCGTAGTGTATACAATACGCGCCGCCGACACTCCCTTTGCGTGCATTCCCACCGGGACGCCCCTTCCGTTGTCCTCCACCGTACAGGAACCGTCCGCCTCTAGTATCACATAAATGGTGTCACATGCCCCTGCCAAATGCTCGTCCACCGCATTGTCCACAATCTCGTAAATCAGGTGATTTAGCCCCTTTCTTGACACACTGCCGATATACATTCCCGGCCGTTTCCGCACCGCTTCTAGTCCCTCTAACACCGCAATGCTGTGCTCATCATAGGATGTCTTGTTCGCCATAACTACTGCTCCTCTGCTTTCTGATAATTCATATGCGCCAGTACCATCAGCGCAATTTTAAAGGTCATCGCATCATCAAATTTCCTGATGTCAAGACCTATCATTTTCTCTAACCGCTCCAAACGGTAGACTAACGTATTTCTATGTACATACAGCTGTCTTGCCGTCTCCGAAATATTCAGGTTATTCTCAAAGAATTTCTGGATGGTGGTGGTAATTTCCTCGTTGAATACGTCTGGAATTTCATCTCCGAACACCTCATGGATAAACATTTCACATAAGCTCATGGGAAGCTGGTAAATCAGCCTTCCTATCCCCAGACAGCTATAGGCTATGGTTTCCCGCTCTGCATAGAAAATCCTGCCCACCTCTAACGCCATCTTCGCCTCCTGGTAGGAGCGGGTGATATCCTGCAGATTGGTAACCCGGTTGCCGTAACCCACTCTGGCTCGGACCATAATCTCTGTGTGCATATTGTCCACAATCATATTGGCAAGGCTCTGCAATTCTTCTGCCCCCGGAATGTCACGGACGTCCTTAATCAGCACAATGCTCTGCTCGTCCACCTCCGTCACATAGTCCCGCGTTTTGGTAACAAAAAGGTTCTTCACCAATTCCACCGCAGAGGAATCCTTCTTATCCCCTAAATCAATGACATAGACCACCCGCTCCGCCTGCTCCACATGAAGCTTTTTTGCTTTATTGTACATATCCACCACAAGCATATTTCCCAGCAGAATGTTCTGCATGAAATTGTTGCGGTCAAATTGCTCCATATAAGCCGCCGCTAAATTCCGTATCTGGCAGACTGCCAGCCTGCCCACCATATAAGCGTCCTCCGCAGAGGATTTCGTCAGAAGAATATATTCCACTTCCCCCTCCACCACCACCTTAAAAAAATGGCAGCCCGCTAACATCTGGCTTTCCGCCATGGATTCCGCAAAAGAGGCAACCGCCCCCTCCAAATCCTCTTCTATGGAAAAGGTAGCGGCAACTAATTTTCCTTTTTCTGTATAAAGCGCCAAATCGATTCTCGATATCTCTTTAATCTCATCTAACGCCGCCTGAATCTTATGGTTAGAAATCATATATTTTCCTACAATCCCTTTCTGAAAACCGTTATTTAAAAATCGAGTAGGGAAGAATTTTCCCCTACTCGCCGCGCGCCTCATGCGCCGCTTCAGCGGCATACTTCCTCTGCATGGGGCTGTGCAACGAACAAAAACTGGGTACATAGATTGTACCCAGTTTCCATCTTATATTGTCTATTTAATTTTATCGGATTAGTTGGTGATTGTCAATTCAGTTTCTTTGTTGAATACATGAATTTTCTCCGGGTCAATCGCTAATTTAATATGGTCCCCCATACGAGCGGTTGTTCTGGAGTCAACCTTTGCTGTCATGCTTGCGCCTGCTGCTTTGAAGTATAATAATACCTCAGAACCTAATAACTCGTATCCTGTGATATCTGCCTCAAAAGTGCAGTCTTTATGTGCTTCGATTTCGATTTCGGAATCGCCGATATCCTCCGGTCTGATACCCATAACAACAGTCTTGCCGTTGCAGCCTGCATCTGCAAGTTTCTTTGCTTTTGCCGGTGGTAATACGATAGTTGTATTATCGAAAGTAAGGCTTACTTTGTCGCCCTCTACCCTACAGGTAGCATCTACAAAGTTCATCTGCGGAGAACCAATGAATCCTGCAACAAATAAGTTGTTCGGCTCATTGTATAATTTCTGCGGAGAGTCAACCTGCATGATAACACCGTCTTTTAATACAACGATTCTGGTACCTAAGGTCATAGCCTCGGTCTGATCATGTGTAACGTAGATGATGGTAGCTTTTAATCTGTTATGTAAAGCTGAAATCTCGGAACGCATCTGCACACGTAATTTTGCATCCAGGTTGGATAACGGCTCATCCATAAGGAATACCTTAGGATTACGAACGATAGCACGACCCATAGCAACACGCTGTCTCTGTCCACCGGATAAAGCCTTTGGTTTACGGTCTAATAATTTCTCAAGGTCAAGGATTTTAGCAGCTTCTTCTACTTTTCTCTTAATCTCGTCCTTCGGAACTTTTCTTAATTTTAATCCGAATGCCATGTTGTCAAATACGGTCATATGCGGATACAGCGCGTAGTTCTGGAATACCATTGCGATATCTCTGTCCTTCGGCTCAACATCGTTCATTAATTTTCCGTCGATCTTGAACTCGCCGGAAGAAATCTCTTCCAGACCAGCAATCATACGAAGGGTGGTAGATTTACCACATCCGGATGGTCCTACGAAGATGATGAACTCCTGATCTTCTACTTCAAGGTTGAAATCCTTAACAGCCTCAAAACCGTTAGGATATACTTTGCAAATGTTTTTTAAAGATAAACTTGCCATTGGTCTAAATACCTCCTAAAATTTGTTTACGTTTCCTGATAGCTATACTATACAAAAAAACAGCCGAAAACACCATATGCCTCCTACACAAAGAATTTCTTCTTTTCTTGTGGAATATCACAGTGCTTTCGACTGTTTTTCTGCTTTTTCGTCAAACTGACGGATTCCCTATTTTTTTTTATACAAAATGACGAAGCCGTCTACAGCCGTGAATAACCAAAGCCGTTGACCACTGCCTCTAAGCGTTCCCCGTTTTTACAGAAGGGACATTCCTCCGCCATGTAGGCTGCATAGCCCGGCAAATCCGCCTCGGAAAATACGCTGATTACCTGCATGTCGTCCACGCTCTTCACCGTACTGAAAATGGATGCCACCGCCTCTACCTTTCCGCCGTAATAGCGGATTCCCTCTAAGCTGCGGCGGATGGTTTTTCCTGTGGTCGTAGTGGCAGACAGCAGAAGCACATGTTTTCCATTAATGCTGGGCTTAATATTATCCCGAAACAGCATCTGGTTGCTGCTGTTTATCTCCGGCTCTACCACGTAAAGAGTTTCATGACGGTTCGTTGAAACAAACTCACCCTTTTCAAATTCCTCCGCTAAAAAGGCTCCGATAACCTCCGTCCCATCCATGCAGACGATGGTATCTATGTAAGAAAGTCTGCCTATGTGGTGATACAGCACCTTCGCTAATTCCTTCGCCTCCTGCACTCTGGTTTTCAAACTGGTCACATCAATGTAATAATTGATATGAGAATGACTGGTGGCAAAATGTCCCGGTATCGCATGAATTGCCACTCTGTTGCTCTCTTTTGAATAAAATTTTACCATTCTGCTTTCCATAAACACGTTCTCCTTTCACTGCCTGATGGGTGTTCCCCCATGATTAGTTTCTTCCCGTGCTGCCAATTCCCCCACGGTTTTTATTTCCAAGGCTCTCCACCTCTTCAAACACTATCTTTGGCTGGTGCCGCTGAATACGGAACTGGCAGATTCTGTCATTCACATGAATCTCCGTATCCCGCAGGGCAAGCACCGGCATCTTATATACATCATCGTCTCCACAGTAGCTCTCGTCAATGACCCCCATGTGGTTGGTCTGGATAATCCCAAAATTCTTGTAGGTGGAGCTTCTCGGCACGATTACCGCCTCATACCCCGCCGGAAGCTCCATGGAAATCCCAAGGCTGATAAGCTTAAACTCGCCTTTTTTTAAGGTCACGTCCTCCGCCGCCCGCAAATCAATCCAGTCGCTCTTCCCGTCAATATATTCCAGTTTACTGATTTTATCGGAGTGGTATTTTATTTTAATCTTTTCCTGTTCCATTTTTCTTTCCTCTCTGCCGCCCAATCAGAAAACACCGTTTTGCGTTCTCCGATGTAACCTCCGAAGCTTCTTCTCACGCTTTCCATTCCAAATCACTGTGCTCTGCCCGCTTATCCCGAACCATCAGCTCCCGGACTGCCTCCTGTGCCGGCAGATCCTCAAACAATACCTTATTTACCACCTCAATAATCGGCATATCTTCCCCGTATTTTCTTGCTAAGGCAATGGCAGCCTTGGCGGAATAAATTCCCTCCACCACCATTTTCACTTCCTCGGTGGCCTGTTTCATGGTGTACCCCTGTCCTATCAGCATTCCCGCTTTCCGGTTTCTGCTGTGCTTACTCTCACAGGTCACAATCAAATCGCCGATTCCGGTCAGACCGCTCAGCGTCTCATAGCTTGCTCCCATTTTGATGGCAAGACGTCCGATTTCCGTGATTCCTCTGGTAATCAGCGCCGCTTTGGTGTTATCTCCGTAACCTAAACCGTCCGCCATACCCGCCGCTAATGCAATGACATTTTTAAGGGAACCGCCTAATTCCATCCCCAGCACATCCGGGCTGGTGTACACACGAAACACCTCATTCATGAAAATATCCTGAATGCTCTCCGCCACCGCTTTCTTTTTTGCACCGGCTACTACTGTAGTAGGAAGTCCTATTCCCACTTCCTCCGCATGGCTTGGGCCGCACATCACCGCCACCTCTGCCACGGGAATCTCCTGCTGCACCACCTCGGAAATGGTCATCAGAGTTTCTTCCTCAATCCCCTTTGCCACGCAGACAATCACCTGTCCCTCTTTCACAAAGGGAGCCATGCTCTTTGCCGTGCTTCTGGTAAATACGGAAGGCACCGCCAGAATCAGAAAATCCTTATCCGTGATGGCGCTCTCTAAATCTGTGGTAAAGCAGATATCCTCCGGCAGCTTTACCCCGGGAAGCTTCTCCACATGCTCATGTTTTTCCTTTAACATCGTAATCTCGGATTCCATAATGGACCAGACCGTCACCTCATTTCCATTGGTGTGCAGCACCAGTGATAATGCAGTTCCCCAGCTTCCGGCTCCGATAACCGCTACTTTTTTCTTCATGAAATCTGTTCTCCTATTCCTTCGCCTTAACACCAAACTTGTTTTCCGTTCCGGTCAAAAGACGTTTGATATTCGCCCGATGCCGCCACAATGCCATGGCAGTAAAGCAGGCACTCACAATATAAAACTCCGGCAGATATGCCGCCTCTATACTAAGATATCCCATCTGTCCGAAAATAACCGCCTGAATCAGGTATGCAACTACCACCACGATAGAACCTAAGGACACATATCTCGTCGTTGCTACAAGAATAATAAATAAGGCAAGACAAATCGGGGCTGCCAGAGGACATACTGCCAAAATCACGCCGGAAGTACAGGCAATTCCTTTTCCCCCTTTAAATTTCAGATAGAAGGGGAAATTGTGCCCCAGCACTGCGCCAAATCCGGCATACAGCTCTAGCACCTTAACGGCGTCAGGATAACGCTCCCGAAACAACAGATGGATTACCAGCACCGCAAAAATTGCTTTGAACAAATCCCCAAGGAAGGTAACCAGCCCCGCCTTTAAGCCCAGTACCCTTAAGGTATTGGTTGCTCCTGCATTTCCGCTGCCCTGAGTGCGGATATCCACACCGTGTCTCTTTCCGTAGAAATATCCTGTCTGTAAAAGTCCAAACACATACCCCAATAGAATTGCTAATATCCTTGCCCCAATCATTATTTTTCTTCCTTTCTCTCTCGAATGATAAACTTAAGCGCCGTTCCGCGGAAACCAAAGGTATCACGAATCCGGTTTTCCAGATAACGGGTATAAGAAAAGTGCATCAATTCCTTATCATTGACAAAAATAACAAAGGTCGGCGGTTTGACTGCCACCTGGGTGGTATAATAAATCTTCAGCCGTTTTCCCTTATCGGAAGGGGGCTGCTGCATTGCCACTGCCTCTGCCACAATTTCATTTAGCACTCCGGTAGCAACACGCATACTGTTGTTTTCAATGACCACATCAATCATCTCAAACAGCTTATTCAACCGCTGTCCTGACTTTGCGGAAATAAACAATATCTCCGCATAGGGCATAAAACTCAGAATCTGGCGGATTTTCTCCGTATGCCGGTAGATCGTCTTATCATCCTTTTCAATAGCGTCCCATTTATTGACGGCAATGATGATACCCTTTCCCCTATCGTGGGCAATGCCTGCAATCTTAGCATCCTGCTCCGTCACGCCCTCCGTGGCATCAATGACGATAATGCAGACGTCCGCACGCTCCACGGCAGTCACGGCACGGATAATGCTGTAACGCTCGATTTCCTCTTTTATCTTATTTTTCCGGCGCAGTCCTGCGGTATCAATAAATACATATTCTTTTCCGTTATATTTAATGTCCGTATCAATGGCATCACGGGTGGTTCCTGCAATATCCGATACAATGACGCGGTCCTCCTGCGCCAGTTTATTAATGAGGGAGGATTTTCCTACGTTGGGTTTTCCGATAATGGCAACCTTAGGGCGCTCGTCCTCCTCCTCTTCTTTGTTATATTCCGGAAAATATTTCACCACTTCGTCTAACATATCCCCCAACCCTAACATGGATGCTGCGGAAACCGGGAAGGGCTCGCCAATTCCCAAATTATAAAATTCATAGACATCCGGCATGTATTTCTCGAAACTGTCCACCTTATTCACCACCAGAACCACGGGTTTCCCGGAACGGCGCAGCATGTCCGCCACCTTGGCGTCGGAATCCTGCAAGCCCTGCCGCACGTCGGTGATAAACATAATCACATCTGCAGTGGCAATGGCAATCTCTGCCTGCTCCCTCATCTGGGATAAAATTACATCTCTGCTGTCCGGCTCAATACCTCCGGTATCTATCATGGTAAATTCATAGTTCAGCCAGGTAACCTCCGCATAAATACGGTCTCTGGTCACTCCCGGCGTATCCTTTACGATTGAAATCCGCTCCCCCGCAAGGGTATTAAATAATGTGGATTTCCCCACATTGGGGCGTCCGACAATCGCAACAACTGGTTTACTCATTTTCAACCTTACCTCTCTTCATAACATTAGCTGTCAGAGCAGCATCGCTTCTAACAAATCCTGACCGCTTGATTTTACAATATCTATTTCCACTTGTAAAGCGGTTTTCAGTTCCCCTAAGGTCATGTCGTCTAAGAACACTTCCTCGCCGCTGCGCAGAAGATTACAGGGCAAAAGCAGTTTTTCTCCTAATTCCTTTTCCTTTAGCTGGGCCTCTAGATCCTGTCCAGTCAAAAGCCCCGACACAGTAATCCGCTCCCCGAAAAAGTCGTTGCGGATAGGATAAACCCGGATATCACAATCAGGGAACTCCTCCATACATTCCCCCGCTAACTGCATGATAAAGGGAGCCGCTAACAATCCGGTAGCAAGGGAACGGATATGTTTTTCCCCCGCTTTCCCCTGCAATGCCTCCGGCACACTGCCCTCTGCCTTTTTCTTTGCCAGTTCCCGCAGTGCCTCCCGGAACTCGTCTAACAGCAGCCTTATCATACCTACACCGTTCTCTAGCTGGATATAGCCGTCATAGTTTTCCTCCCCCGGTAGTTCCTGTTCCGCCAGCAGATACCATTCGTCGCTGGCATGGATAAAATGGGTTCCATGACTTTCCATACAGGCCTGCTGCCACTTATGGACAGTGTTTAACACCCCGATGGCATCCTCTCTGGTAAAGGGCTCTAAGGGAAAAAGCCCCTCCCTGTATTTTGACAGCCCCACTGGAACCACCGACACGCTCTCCATATAAGGAAGGTATTTCGTCAAATCCCGGATAGAGCGCTCAAGCTCTTCTCCGTCATTGATTCCTTTACACAATACAATCTGCCCGTTCATCCCAATTCCCGCCTCATAGAGCAGGTCAATCTTTTTCAATGCCTCCCCCGCAAAGCGGTTATTTAACATTTTACACCGAAGCTTTGGATTGGTAGTCTGTACAGAAATATTAATGGGTGCTAATTTATAATCAATAATCCGCTGTAAATCCCTGTCCTTCATATTAGTCAGGGTCACGTAATTTCCCTGCAAAAAGGAGAGTCTGGAATCGTCATCCTTAAAATAGAGCGTCTCCCGCATCCCCTTTGGCATCTGGTCGATAAAGCAGAAAATACATTTGTTATGGCAGGATTTGTAGTCATCCATCAAGCCGTTTTCAAACTCAATGCCCAAATCCTCCTGATATTCCTTCTCTATTTCAAGCTCCCACTGCTCACCGTCTGGCTTCTGTATCAAAACCTCTAAATAATCATCATTCACAAGATAGTGATAATCAAACACATCCTCTATTTCTTTTCCGTTAATGCTAAGAAGAATATCACCCGGTTCTATCTCCATTTCCTCCGCAATGCTGCCCGGCTCTATCCTGCCTATCACATGCTGCCTTTTCTTCATAAAAACTAATGCCTTTCTGTTTTGTGCCATTTCCCCATAACCCTACCAACAGTCCCTTTTGACACCCTAATCATAGTTTACAATAAAAAAGGAGGAATAACAACTATTCCCGCCTTTTTCTCTGAATTTATTGTTTCAGGCTTACTTTTTCCCATTCCTCACTGGTGTAAAGCTGCCATTTATCATTGATGACTCCAAGGTCCTCCAAGGTCCCTATGACATTGACACAGTCCGCTCCAAAGCTGATATAATTACTGTTATCTGTGGCGGTTACAAACAATCCATTGCTCGAAATCTGATTGTTCCATCCCTGATATTTGCCGTAATCATTGTAGTAATCCCAGATACTGTAACTATTCTGTGGATTATAATAGCTCAGTCCAATGCCATTGGCATAAAATTCCTTTTCCTGCTGTTCGCTGAACAGCTGGTAAGCATTGAAATTCCCCTCTTCCACATCCTTTTTGATTGCCGCCACAAGCTGTTCTAACTCCTCCCTATCAAAATAGTAGGTGATATTCTCCCCCTCTTCCGAAAACAAATCTATATATCCGGCATAATATTCATTGCTCTCATAGGCAAAACCAAGCATCTGCTGTTTCAACCGTTCCGGCTGTTTTTCCCATGCAATGAATTTTGCAGTGGGGGAATTTTCATCCGCCAGGTAAACCTCCGTCACCGGAAGTGCATATCGGCGCTCTAAGACTTCCCCGTCCTTTAAATAATAACGCAGGGTTGTATAATAATACTTTCCGTCCTTCGCTTCCTCATTTTCCTGGTATTCTTTTTTATTTTGAATGATTTCTCGATGCAGTGTCAGTAATTCCGGGAGTTCTTCCTCCGTCATCTCTATGGGATAATCCATATTCACAAATGCTGTTTTCACCTCCGACAGTTCCGGCACACGTTTCTCAATTCCGAACACGTCCAGCTTAAACAACAGTACAAAACAGATGGAAACTGCCAGAACCGCCGCCCATTCTACCAGCTTCTTTTTCTTAAATACCCTAAAATTTTTCTGCAGCAGCATTTCCGCTAACCAGAAACAGAAGCCGCAGAAAAACACCATACAAATCAATACATAGGGAAAGGTATTTACCATTCCGCGGGCTTCCTGAATGATTCCCATCACAAATAAAGTCAATGCCGTACCGCCGCAAAGCGCCACGCCCCACCGGAATACCGGTTTCACAGCTGCGATGCTGACAAAATCCCCTGCATTTTCTATCTGCCGCCGTTTGTAAAGCAGGTACGCCGCTATGGTAAACACAAGGGCTGCCGCTGCGTAACCTGCTACCAGTTTCCAACCGTATACGGAAATTCCCACAGCAGTGCCGTTATCATCGTAAATAACCCTTGCCCTCAGATTATTCGACAAATAATACAGCGGGGATAAGATACAGCTTTTTCCCGGATTCCACTCACTATCCATCAGACCATAGCAGAGCAGGTTTTTCACTACAAAGACCAGGTACATGCAGCCTACATATAAGTAATTTGCAATCACAAAATAGAAGGGCATCGCAAATGCCAGCCCCGTAAACATCGCCACAAAGACTGCAAAGGAATAGGCAAAAAAGCTGACTCCACCCACGCAAAGCAGCCACCAGAAAAGATATTCAATAGAGGTAATCTGGTTTGTCAGGCTCACCATCACCGCCGCCACAAAGGCAAGAATTTCCGGCACCAAGAGAAACAGCAGCCCGGACAGATAATTGGTGATAAATAATTCCAGGCGATTCACCGGCAATGCATGAATCGCATTGGCGTTTTTCGCCGTATACAAATAGGAAAATACCGCCAACGCCATCACTGCCGCAAATAGAAAGATAGGTGCCGGAGTAATCGCCATTCTTACGGCACTACCGATAATCTGATGATTCCGGACAGCGGCCGGCATGTTTTCAAAATAATAAGCATTGGTGGCAGCCGCCCAGATATTCACAGGGAGAACAACAAACAGGTAACACAGGAACAGTACCCACACCGGCCAGTAATGGGAAATGTTTTTCTTAAAAATCACCGCATTAAAATAGGATGTCTTTGACTTCATAATCAGCACCTCCCATTTCATAAATAAAGATTTCTTCTAAAGTCAGGGGCAGTACATCCACAATCATCGGATTATCCTGTGACAACGCCCGCTCTGCCTCCGCCGGATCTCCCTTCACAATCAGCGTATAAACTCTTCCCGTATTTGACATATGAAGCACCTCAAAGCCTTCCGGAAGCTTTGGCACGCCGCTCTGGCACGCCACCTGAATTTTCGTAACGCTTCCCTGCAAATCGCTTAAGGAACGCTCCACCATCACTCTTCCCCTGTGCATAATTCCCACATGGTCGCAGACGTCCTCTAATTCACGGAGGTTATGGGAGGATACCAGTACCGTCATTTCCTGCTCTGCCACTTCCGCCATGATAATGCTCCAAATCTGCCTGCGCATCACCGGGTCTAATCCGTCCACCGGTTCGTCTAAAATCAGAAGCTCCGGCTTACAGCAGATGGCAAGCCAAAACGCTACCTGTTTCTGCATTCCCTTTGAGAGCCTTCTGATATTTCGTTTCACATCTATATTAGGGAAAAATTCCTGCATTTTATAAAAAAGCTTGCTGTCAAACTGCGGATAAATCCCCTCATAAAACCGTTTCATCTCCATGGTATCCGCCTGCATAAAATAAAACAAATCGTCGGGTATGTAGGCAAATTTTGCTTTTACCGCCTTATTTTCAAACACCGGTTCCCCTGCCACTAAAATCTGTCCGGAATCAGGGCGGTACACTCCGGTAATGTGGCGTATCAGTGTGGATTTTCCTGCTCCGTTCGGTCCGACCAGCCCATAAATATTGCCCCGTCCCACGTGCATATCTACTCCATCTAACGCCCGAAACCCATCAAAGGATTTTTTAAGCTGCGTTACCTGTATCACTGATGTTCCCCTCCTCTCGCTAGTCTTGTCATACGTTCCTTCAGTTCTGCCTCATCGACGGACAGGAAGAATAATTCCTCCACGACTTCATCAAATTTTCCCAACAGTTCCTGCTGTCTCACATTGAAAATCTCCTGCTGCTCCGCCACAAAAGTCCCTTTGCCTGCCACCGTATAAATATACCCCTCGCCCTCTAACTCCCGGTACGCTTTCTGTATGGTATTCGGATTGATGGCAAGGCTCGACGCAAGTTCCCGGACGGAGGGCAGTTTTTCATTGGCTGTCAGAGAACTTGATATCACCAGTTTTCTTAGCCCGTCTTTGATCTGTTCGTAAATCGGTTTGGAATCCCGGTAATTTAACTGTATCAAAGAAATACCTCCCATCTGTACTAACCGTACTATCTGTTTTAATACAGTTAATATAGCATGGAAGGTAAGTTCGTTCAATAAAGAGATTCCTATGATATTATTAAGATATTCTTAAGCCTGAACCGGCTTTCCCCAAGGCGGGTTCTTTTCCTTTAGCCAAGATACGCACACAAAAGTGCAAAGGTATTTTTCACCCCGTCCTTATGGCTGCGCTCATAACCGTGGGAGGCATAAACCCCGGCGCCGATTAACCCGTGGCGCACATCGTAGCCTGCCGTCAGCGCCACATCTGCATCCGAACCGTAATAGGGATACACATCTACGGCAAAATCCAGTTCTTTCTCCTTCGCCGCCTGCACAAGCCCCGTCACCACATCATAATTGTAAGGACCCCTGCTGTCCTTCGCACAGATGGAAACCTGGGTTTCCTTACAATTCAGCCCATCTCCCACGCAGCCCATGTCTACGGAAATCACCTCGGTCACGCCTGCCGGAATAGAAGCCGCTCCGCCGTGTCCCACCTCCTCGTACACGGTAATATGCTGGTAAACAGCCCGCTCCGGCGTTATTCCCTCTTCTTTTAAATATTTTGCATAGCCTAACAAAATGCCCACGCTTAACTTATCGTCTAAGAAGCGGCTCTTGATGTAACCGCTCTCTGTCACTACAGTTCTCGGCTCAAAGCAGACGAAATCCCCCACCATAATGCCTAACTTTTCCGTCTCCTCTTTGGAAGAAACCCTCTCGTCTAACACCACTTCCATATCGTCAAAGGTTCTCTTGGTATCGTTATAATCCCCGTTGACATGGACCGAGGCGTTAGAAAGCTGGAACGTCCCCTCAAAAATCCCCGCAAAACGGGTGGCAATGCGGCAGTTTTCCGCCTCTGCGTTGTTGGCATTCATGCCGCCGATGGGTGTCACCCTCAGCCTTCCGTTAGATTTAATCTCGCTGACCATGCCTCCTAAGGTGTCGATATGCGCCTCTAGCATCACGGCATCTTTCACATTTTTGCCGCCTAAGGCTACCAGAATACCGCCTTTTACCGTCATCCGGGGCTCATACCCCAGCGCCTTATATTCTCCCATGACATACTCCGCCACCTGTTTCGTGTAACCGGAAGGGCTGTCAATGGCTAAAATTTTCTTTGTTTCTTCTACAATGTAGTCTACATACTGTTTCTGTTCCATCTCTCTTATGCCTTTCTTTTTTCTGACGTTCCATGCTGTTTGCGGCATTTTCTGTTTTATCCAGACCCTGCTGCCCTTTTATCATACACGGATATTGCGCCAATATCAACCAAAATAGTTTTCTTTTATGGTTAAAAACGCCCCAAGGTTTCCTCTTTTCCCATGGCTCGCCCTGTGGGAAAAGAGAAGCTTTTCGTTACAGCAGGTACAGATATCAGTCATTGCTATATGCTCCGGCAAAACACCTGCACTTTTAAGCACAAGGGCATTCGCCCGCCACAAATCCAGCCGGTATTTTCCCTCTCCTTTATCTGCTAAAATCTCCCGCTCCCTGCCGGGAAATTCCTTTGCAAACTCCTCCGCCACATCCTCACTGACCTCATAACAGTCCTGACAGATGGAGGGACCTATGGCGCAAATAACATCCTTCGGCTGCGTCCCATAGGCTTTCTCCATTGCTTCTAAGGTAACAGCCCCCATCCGCCTCACCGTCCCTCTCCAGCCGGAATGGCTTAAACCGATGGCATGGTGCACCGTATCTACAAAATAAAGGGGCACACAGTCCGCAAAAAATGCGGATAGCACCAATCCCGGTTCATCGGTAATCAGTCCATCCACGTCCCTGTAATCCCTCTCTCTGGTAAGTCCCTTCCCCGCATCGGCTACGGTTACTTTCCTCACATTGACGGTGTGGGTCTGATCCGTAAAGACAAACTTTCCCGTTTCCTTCCCCAGCGCCGCCGCAAGCCTGCGGAAATTCTCTTCCACCGCCTCTTTTTTATCTCCCCGCGAAAAGCTTAAATTCATGGAGGAAAACATTCCTTCGCTGACGCCCCCAAGCCTTGTGGTAAAGCAGTGCTCCACCATGCCCGTCTGCTCTAACAGCGGATATTTTAACAATATTAATTCCGTACCGTCCGCCTGGGGATAACTTTCCTGCCGTAACCTCTCTTTGCTGTCTTTTCTTTCAAACTGATACAATTTTCTGTCCTTTCCTGTCTCTGTCCTTCTTATTCCCTACATTTCTACTTATTCCATACGTAATTTTTAAACGGACATAACGCTAATTCAATACCCCTGATACTCAAAAGCGTTTCTAAGCAAGGTGATTTCCTCCCCCAGAATACCCACCACATCAAAACGGCAGGGTGTTTCCTCTCCAAATCCATGGGTCAGACAATAATATGACGCCACCCTGCTGATAATTCGCTGTTTTTTTACCGTCACTGCCTCAAGGGGACTGCCGCTTTTGCCGCTGTCCCGGTATTTCACCTCTGCAAAAACCAGATACTTCCCCTCTCTTGCCACAATATCAATCTCGCCGCTGCGGCAGCGGAAATTATATTCTAAAATCTCATATCCCAAGGACGTGAGATATTCCCCTGCCAGCTTCTCATATGTGCTTCCCACAGCTCTGCGGTTACTGTTTTTTCCTGTCTCCCCCAAACTGTATTCTGCTCCTTTTTATTTTCTTTTCCGTTCAACCACGTCCGTACCCTACAGCAATCCCGCCTTGTTCAGCTTCGCCTTCATCCTGTCCATATCATCCACAAACACCAGTATCTCCGCCACCACGTCGTAAAGCTCCGGTGGTATGGTGTCCCCGATTTCCAGCTTTGAAAGGGTCTCCGCCAGTTTATTATCCTTATAAAAAGGAACATCATTCTCCTTCGCCGTCTCTATAATCCGCTCCGCCACTTCTCCTTTTCCGGTGGCAAGTATCTTCGGTGCCATGTCCCCCGGCTCGTAGGCGAGGGCGACAGCGGTCTTTGGCTTCTTTTTTTCTTCCTTTCTCACCATAGTCCCTCCTATGCCTTCATGTCAAAGGAATACCTGTGCAGTGTCCCCGCAGGCGGCATATCCTTCTGGAGAAAATCCCCCACAAAATCCACCTGCTTTTTCTCATTGCTGACGGTAATGCTACAGGTATATCCCTTGCTTTTCAACCGTTTTTCTAAAACAGGCAAATGCTTTTCCAACAAATCATAGGACGCATCATTGTCGATATAAAATTTCGTCTGTACATTTTTCCGCAGCATTTTTACAGAGACATCTGTAGAGCCTAAATTTTCCAAATCCAGATGGAGAAACGCCGTCAATTCCACATCCGGGTCCCTTAAGTTTTTCTTGTTGGTATACACATAGAGTTCACCGGAGGCATTCTGTCCTGTCAGCTTTAAGGGTAACTGCACATAGGTATAAATCTGATTAATCTGATTCATGAACTCAATGTTGCCCCGCACCTGGGACGCCGTGGTACTAAAGCTGTTTTCCGCTGCGCCTGTCAATTTCAGCGCCTGCTCCATCTGCTTCATCTGATGCTCCATCCGCTGGTAGAGTTCATTGATTTTATTTTCTTCTTTCAGCTCACCCGGCTTTATGAGCCATTGCTGCTCCACCATATTCTTTAGCAAAAGCTGAAATTCCTTGCTGGCAAAAAACTTATGCACCCCGGCAAACCCATATTGGCTGTTCTGGGCTAATGCCTCCCTTACCGTATTTAAAAACTGGGACGCTGTCATATTTTTCTGAAATTCCGCCTCCGGAAGGGCCGCATTTCCCTCCGGCTGCTGCACCACGGCCTTGCTGTCCGCCTCTTCCCCCAGCATGGTGTTGACAAAAACGTCCTCCGTGTCGGGCCGGACAAAAAGCTCCGTATTTCCGGTTAAGGTGGGAATATTCTGTAGCAGCTGTTTTAAATTTTCCAGCTGCCTTCCGTCTAACAACTGCTCTAAGGTTTGTGGAGCGGCCGCCAACTGGCGCTCCACAGCTCCGGTGCCGGATTTGCCCACATTTTCCTGCCCCGCCTGCTGCACTGCTGCCTCCCCACTCTCCTGCCCCGCAGTCCGGTATAACATCTGCTCCGGATTCCCGGCAGTTTCCGCCGTATTTCCATTGATATTCTGGAATAATTCCTCTAAAACAGCGCTCTGTCCCGCCTGCTGCGCCGCGCTGCCTCCCGCTGCCTCTCCCGCAGTTCCCGCCTGCTGCGCTCCGGCAGTTTCCCCGGAAACCTGCTGTCCTAAAGTCTCTCCGGAAACTCCGCCTTGCTGCAGCGCAGTTTGCTGCAGCGCAGTTTCTCCTGCGGCTCCGTTCTGGGTCTGAAAATCTTCCCCCAAAAGTCCGTCCTGCTGCAAAATGTCCAGCACCCGGCTGTAGAGCAAAAATGCCTCTGGGGCAGAAATATCCTCACTCCCCAAAGCCTCTGCCAGCTGTCCGATTGCCTGCTCCACTTCCCCTAAAATGGCATGTTGGTTTGCCATATAATTTTCAAACTGGGCTGCCATATCCACCGAAACGGGAAGTCCGATTTTGGTCATCTGAACCAGAGTGGAAACCTTGACCTCCGGGTTATTATTTAAAATTTTTACCATATCAAGAATGCTCTGTTTACCGATGGACATCTGCTCCCGCATCATGGCATCCACCATGGAGACGCTGCGCTCCGTTGCCGGAATCCCCGCTGCAGAAAGGGCATTCAGTAAAATCGGATTGCTGATTCCGCTCTCCGTGGTATAAGGCTTTATCGCCATGGTGGCACCGTCGTTAGAGCGCACCTGAAAGAACATGGAATCCCCCGTATTTAAGCTGACTTTCCCGTCTAAGCGGGCAGAAATCATCTGTCCGTTGCTGAGGGCTAAGGTAACCCTGCCGCCCTTTATGCTGTTTACTGTTCCCTCAAAAATGCTCCCTGTCTCTAATTCGCTTATGGTAGACGCCATTTTCCCCGCACTCTGGGCACTGCGCAGTTCCTCCGAACCGTTGGTTACATTTCTGTTATACTGACCAAGCATATCCGATATCCGCATTCTGATTCCTCACTTTTTACACTTTTCCCGGATTTTCCTCTGTCCCATGGCAGCTTTCTATTTCCCCCGCCGGACAAAGGCTTTCTGGTTTCCCCGTCGGACGACTGATATTTTCCCCAAAAATCAGAGGAAATTTTTTATAAAGCTGGCACGGTGAATAGGTGACGGTCCATAGGTCTTAATTGCCTTGATATGCTCCGCCGATCCATAGCCTTTATGGGAGGCAAATCCGTATTCCGGCATGATTTTATCGTACTCCACCATCAGACGGTCCCTGGTTACTTTGGCAATAATACTCGCCGCACCAATGGAAATGCTCTTGGCATCTCCTTTGATAATGGGAACCTGAGGAGTGGAAACTCCCGGTATTGTCACCGCATCATTTAATAATATATCGGGTTTTACTGCCAATTTGCTTATAGCCTCCCTCATTGCCTCATAGGTTGCCTGCAAAATATTGATTTCATCAATCCGTGCCGGACCTGCCATGCCCACGCCCACTGCCACCGCTTTTTCCATAATAACATCGTAGAGTTCCTCCCGCTTTGCCGCAGAAAGCTTCTTGGAATCATTGATGTAAAGAATGCCGCAGTCCTTCGGCAAAATCACCGCCCCTGCCACCACGGGCCCCGCCAAAGGTCCACGTCCTGCTTCATCAATGCCGCAGATATATTCGCAGTAATCATATTCCCTTTCGTAGCTTTTGAGTAATTCAATTCGCTCAAGCTCTTCCTCATACTTTGACAGCCGCTTTTTCGCCTGCTCCACGATTTTTACCACCCCGGCACGCCGGTCCGCTTTGTAGCTTTCTATAAAATGAGGCAGCATGGTGTCTTCTGCTGCCCTAAGCTCCTCTTTAATCTCTCCAATTTTTTTCTCTTCCATGATGGTACTTCCATGCCTTTCCTGTTTCTGCCTAACTCTGTTACCGTTTTACCTTAAGCTTTTCTGTATTTTACTGCTTACCACACCGATTTGGTTCAGCGGAAAAATCCGTACAAAGGCTTTTCCTATGATGGCATCTCTCTCAATGAGCCCCACTCTCTCATCCCGGCTGTCCATGCTGTTATTCCGGTTATCCCCCAGCACAAAATACTCCGTCTCTCCTAGCGTTATTTCCTCTCCGGCACACCCCGGATCTTCTATGACTTCCTTTCCATAGGATTCCGATATCCGTTCCCCGTTGATATAAATGCTGCCGTTTTCGTCAATCCGCACCGCCTCCCCCGGCAGACCTATAATGCGCTTAATGTAATAGGTACCGTCCTCATAGGGAAATACAATCACATCATAGCGCTCCGGCTCATGAAAGCGGTAAGAAATTTTATCCACAATGAGGTTATCTCCGTCATAGAGGGCAGGCTCCATGGAAGCCCCCAGCACCACCGTCCTCTGTCCCACAAAATGCAGCAGCAGAAAGGTAATGCCAAAGATTGCCGCCACATAGAGAAGAAAGGAAACCAGCGCTGTTTTTCTAGTTGTTTCCTTCATCGCTTTCTTTCACCCCACCGGGAAATTCCATGGTAATTCTGCCTAATTTTCCACTTCGAAATTCATCAATCAATAAAGCTGCCGCCTTGCTATAGTCTAACTCACTGCCTTTGGCGACACATTTCCTGTTTTCTGCAATCTGTTTTAGGATTTTCACCGGCTCCGCTTCTTCCTCTAACTGATAACGCTCCCCAAGTACTCCCGGATAATGCGCCTTTAACAGCTTGATTAATTCTAAAGATAACTCGTCAATATTTAAAATTTCATCCTTGATTGCCCCAATCAGCGCTAACCTAAGCCCCACCGACTGATCCTCAAATTTGGGCCACAGGATTCCCGGCGTATCCAAAAGCTCTACGTTTTTATTCAGCCGAATCCACTGCTTTCCCTTGGTGACACCGGGCTTATTTCCGGTCTTTGCGCAGGCTTTCCCCGCATAGGAGTTAATAAAGGTGGATTTTCCCACATTGGGGATTCCAACCACCATGGCACGTACCGGGCGGTTTAAAATCCCCCGTTTTCTGTCACGCTCAATTTTCTCCTTGCAGGCCTCCATCACCACATTTGTCACGGTTTTCATTCCCGCTTTGCTCCGGGAATCCAGACAGACCACAAAATAGCCTTTTTTTCTGAAATACTCTGACCACTCCTGATTCTGCTTTTCATCGGACAAATCCGACTTATTCATCAAAATCAGCCGGAATTTATTTTTTCCTAACTCGTCAATATCAGGATTTCGGCTGCTTAAGGGGATACGCGCATCCACTAACTCAATCACCAAATCAATTAACTTTATATCTTCCTGCATCTGACGCTTTGCCTTCGTCATATGCCCCGGATACCACTGAAACTGCATATTTTCCTCATTTCTGCGGAAATTTCCCGCACCTTTTCTCTACATTCAAGGAAAGAACGCCGCTTTTGCGTTCTTTTCACACTTCAGATAAATCCAAAATCGCTGAAAGGCGTCACCCGAAACCATGCCTTTCCTATGATATATTCCTTTTTTATATTTCCGATATTGGCATAACGGCTGTCCTCGCTGTTGTTGCGGTTGTCCCCCAGCACAAAGTATTCATCGGAGCCTAAGGTAATTTCCTCCCCGGCAAGTCCTGCCTCCTCGATGGAAGAAACCTCCGCCTCTTCCTCAAAAACCTCCCCGTTGACGTATACCGTACCGTTTTGTATCAGCACGGTATCCCCCGGCACGGCTATGACACGCTTTACATAATAATGGGATTTCTCATTACCGTTAGGAAGGAATACAATAATATCATTGTATTTCGGATCTGTCACCTTATAGATAAAACGGTTTACCAATATCTCATCTCCACCGTTTAGGGTTTCTGCCATAGACTGTCCCACCACGCCGGTGCGCAGTCCGATAAAATAGACAAAAGTAAATGCCAGAAGCACCGTGAGTAAAATCTCAATCATCCAGACAAATACTTCTTTTACCACAGCAACGTTTACTTTCTTCTTCCGTCTTCCAAAATTCAATCCGCCTCTTCTGCGTCTGCTCACAAGTCTCTTCCTTTCCGTATATGAACACTGTTTTTGCGTCCATTTATTTTATCATAAAGGCCTGCCCTGCGCAAGAAAAAGACACCTTTTTCCGAATCAAAAAGACCGCAAAAATGCGGTCTTTTCGGAACTATTTTACTAATTCTTTTACTTTTGCTTTCTTACCAACACGGTCTCTTAAGTAGAATAATTTTGCACGTCTTACTTTACCCTGACGAACTACTTCTACTTTTTCAACGTTGGGAGAATGTAACGGCCAGGTTTTCTCTACGCCAACACCGTTGGATAATTTACGAACGGTAAAGGTCTCACGGTTGCTTCCGCCCTGTCTTTTAATAACAGTTCCCTCAAAAATCTGGATTCTTTCACGGTTACCCTCTTTGATTTTACCGTAAACCTTTACAGTATCACCAACACGGAACTCCGGAACTTCTGCTTTTAACTGTTCTGCTTCAATGCTTTTAATAATTTCACTTGCGTTCATTTTGTGACCTCCTATTATTTGGATGTTCTTAATACGCCTATTCGTAACAGAGGACCATCTATTTATTCACAACTATGATAGTTTACCATAGCCGGTTAGAAATGTAAAGCAATTTTTACAACTTTTCCTGGTGTATCGCTGAAATCTTTTCTAAGAAAATTGTTTTTCTAAGAAAATAATTTCTTTTCTTTCTCTGTCAGATGTGCCTTTTCAAATAAATCCGGTCTGCGCTCCTTCGTCCGCAAAATTGCCTGCTCCCTGCGCCATTCCTCCACCTTCTGATGGTTTCCCGACAGCAGCACCGGCGGGACCCTTTTCCCCATCCACTCCTCCGGGCGGCTGTACTGGGGGTATTCAAGCAGATTTCCCTCAAAGGATTCCGTGGAGCCGGATTCTTCATTCGTCAACACCCCCGGCACCATACGGGAAATGGCATCCGCTAACACCATTGCCGGCAGTTCCCCTCCGGTCAGCACATAATCACCGATGGAAACATAATCCGTCACAATCTCCTCTAACACCCGCTCGTCAATTCCCTCATAATGCCCGCAGAGAAAAATCAAATCTTCCTCCTTTGCAAACTCCTTTGCCATAGGCTGGGTGAAGGTTATCCCCTGGGGGGTCAGGTAGATGGTTCTGGGACGGTAACCAATTCTGTCCACAATGGATTCCCACGTGTCGTACACCGGCTGTGCCTGCATCAGCATACCCGCCCCGCCGCCGTAGGGGTAATCATCCACCTTTTTGTGTTTGTCTAAAGTATAGTCCCGGATATTGACTGCCTCGATGGACAACAGGCCCTTTTCTGCCGCCCTGCCGATGATACTGGTATTTAAACCCTGTAACACCATTTCCGGGAATAAGGTCATGATATGAAATCTCATGCTGCCTCCAAATCAGATGAATAAAAGTAAAATATTGAGTGCCCAGGAGAGAACAGAAATCACGATTGCTATGATGCCAATGACAAAAGCCGCCGTTGCCATCCCTCTCTTTTCAGAAGTCTGTCCCTTTTTTGCATATGTAATCCCCATGGCTCCGAAAATGATTCCCACCAGCGGTACAAAAATCCCCAAAAGACCAATCAGAGAAAATACCAAAGACATGGTGGCATACTTCGAAGTATCCGCTCCCCGCACGTAAATCGGCTGCGGTGGCATTCCCGGCTGTCCTGTGGGAACTCCTGACATCCCCGGCTGCATTCCCGGCTGTCCTGTGGAAACTCCTGACATCCCCGGCTGCATCCCTGCATTAGGAGGTAGCGGCTGAAACAAAAGTCCTATCAACGCTTCAATATCGTTTTTATATGCTTCTTTGGGAATGCACCCCATAAAGCCTGTCATGGCATTTTCCCCTCCGTAGACCCCCGGCAGCCAGCAGTTTCTAGTCCATGCCTCCAGATGGAAAACACCATTCCTATACCCCCACACCAGAAATTTCGGTATCTCCACCAGTCCGCCACCGGCGCGGTAAACCTGCTGTCCCTTAAATTCTACAAGTTTAAATCCATGTTTGCTCAGAAAATCCGTCATAATATACTGCACAAAATCCTCCGGCTGTTTCAACTCCACTTCCCTGATATATCTTGCCATTTTCATTTCCTCCTGATTGTCTATTTGTTGATGTCCCTCAGTCCCGGCAGAAGATGGAGTTCCATCGTTCCTCCCTCAATGTCCACATTTTTTACACACTCCTTGATAGCCGGGACTAAAAGTTCCTCCGCTCCCTCTTTCTCAATCACATAAACATCATTTGCCCCGGTCTGCAGCACATCATTTATGATTCCCAAGTCCTCCCCCTCATCAGAGATTGCCTTCAGCCCAATTAAATCCGCAATGAAATACTCATCCTTTTTCAGCTTTACCGCATTTTCCCTGGTGACGTAAAGGCTCTTTTTCCGGTATTTTTCCACATCATTGATATCATCAATGCCTTTGAACTTCAAAATCACAAGGTTTTTAAAAAATTTAACGCCTGCAATCTCCAATTCCACTTTTTCTTTTCCGGTGTCTAAAATCACCTGTTTTAATTTCTTAAAACGCGCCGCATCATCCGTGGTGGGGAATACCTTTACTTCCCCTCTGACACCATGAGTGGTAGTGATGACGCCTACCTGTAATAAATCTTCCATATTAACTCCATATTTCCGTTGTTTTCATTTTTCACTGTTTTCTTTTTTTCATTCCCGTTATAACTGTCAGCGTTTACCTGCAGCTATTTTTTATATGCGAATCCACAATACAATATTTTCAACTAAGCCCGTTTTCTTATTCCTGAAATTTATCTGAATCGAAGAACCGGGCACTTTTTTCAGATGAATAATCGGTGCATTGGTGGTGTATCTCGTGGCTTTTCCGCTGCAATAGTAAGTAAAAGAGGTTATCTTCCACCCTGATTTGGCTTTCACGTCAAGCTTCACATTCATATCCTTCCTTATTTTTACCTGGTAGCTCGCCGCCGTCTTATATCTGGTTTTCAGCTCCAGACCCCCAATGACATAAGATTTTATGGGATTAGTGTATTTGTATACTCTTAATTTAGTACTGAATTTTTTTGTCTTTGTGCCGTATTTTACAGAAAATGTAATGGTTGCAGAGCCCGCCTTTTTGGCTTTAACCGCAATACCTCCCTCCCTTGCACTGACCTGGGCAATCTTTTTGTTGGATATGGCAACCTTTTTTATTTTTCCATTGGCGGGCATATGGGCTATGCTATAGACATATGTGCCTGTATTTCCTGTATGTATCTTTATTTCCTTTGGAAAAGTCATGGTTGCCGTACCGGCATACTTCATTTCCTGTTGTTTTGTAAGTTCTCCCTCATTTATTATTTCTTCACTCTCCGTATTTTCTGTCTCCACTACCGTGCCATTTTCTAATTCCCTCTGGGCAGCCTCTGCAGAAAACGAAACAGAAAGTACCATCACCACAGCCAGAAACCATCCCCATGCTCTTGTTTTCATTTTTCGCATAGCGTTTCCCTCCTTTTTCCTTACCTATTTTATCCTCATATCTGATTTTATGATGTTGGGGTCAAAACGATAAATAAATTTGACCCTATTCCTATAGCACCTTGAAAAATTCATATTTTGCAGTATAT
>ERZ808044.637-NODE-637-length-32369-cov-5.822123_pt1 | contig 32369 bp, 34 predicted proteins | sample MGYA00380195_ERZ808044 | MGnify/ENA primary metagenome ERZ808044 (study PRJEB31490, sample SAMN06133423) | mouse gut metagenome | isolation source: Z7_2 | host: mice | place: China: Chengdu | collected 2015-05 ...
CTGGATGAGTTCACCGTCAGTTTTATTCAGCGGCTTCCCAAGTATATGCAGGAGGCTTTAGAGCGGAAAGAAGTAGCAGCATAAGGATATTTTGTGGGCTAAAGTATTGATTTTTCAAGGTGCGGATCCCATTTTTGATGTGGGAAGTTTGAGTATAATTATAATAGAAGAAACTCATCTTTGGAACAGGCTGCTGGTAGAAAACAGGTCATGGAGCTTCCTGAATAATTATCTTCCTCCTCTTTTCTGTCCTCTTTCTTCCTATTATGTTATGTTCTGTATGGGACCTGTCTCATTTATTGATATTCTTATGGAGAAACTAAACAGGACCGCGTTTTAAGGCATCCCAAAGATGTATATAATTCTATACCGGCGATGGATTTTAAAGGACTATGGCTGTCTGACTCTCCATAGTCCTTTAAAAATTCCGGTTGCTCACCTTTGGTTATCTGCTGGCTCCGCATACTGTCCCATATCCCTGCAGCATACATAACATCCATGTTCACGGCAGAATCTGCAGATGGATTTCAGCAATACCTGCACATCATCAATACATCTGGATTGTACCGTCCCATCCCTTTCCTCCATTTGACGCAGACAGTCGGTCTGGCACTTCATTAACAAAAACCTGTTTGACGCACCAGAAGGCATTTGCTCCTTCTCCCTTTCCGCTGCCTTTTCCATCAGCTCCTCCAACTGCCCTCTTTCTTCAGGTGACAGAAATTTACTCCATTCCACCCACTATTTACCTCCTCCCTTTTCATTTCCGATGTAATATCATCCTACTATATCAATCAAAGAAAGGATTTTGAGAAAATAAAGTACTGTACCGTAATTCCAGTCATGAAGAAGAGATTGAGGAAAAGAGGAAAAATTTTATGGAAAAATATAGCTGTATCAGGACATACATGGTATGATTTTTAGTAGTTGGATCGGAAGTTAATGGAGGAATGTTATGTCCGGACGGGAAGAAAAATTTGAGGAAATGCTTCAGGCAATCCAAAAGGAATATAAGGATACCGTAAGTAAAATGGAGCAGCTACGGGCGGCAGGCAAAATAAAGACTGCAACCTATAAACAGCTTATGGGTACAAAAATCATGCTCCAAAATATGCTTTCAAGATATGAAATTTATGGTCTCCTGGAACGGTAAATTCAAGATATTATCAAGTAAAGAAAGAATCAGGAACTGAAAGGAAGTATTATGTCAAAAATAGTTGTTTGCTTTCCCGGCATAGGATACCATTGTGACAAACCCCTCCTATATTACAGCCGGAACCTTGTCCATGAACTGGGGTATAAGGATTCCAGAAATGTGAGTTACACCTATAAAGCAGGAAATATCCGTGGAAATGAAGAGAAAATGAAAGAAGCATATGAGGTACTGTTTTCACAGGCAGAAGCCGAACTTGCGGATATTGCATGGTCTGCAAATGATGATGTTCTTTTCATCTCGAAAAGCATCGGGACGATCATTGCGGCATCTTATGCAAAAAAATATGCATTAAAGTATGTACGGCATATTCTGTATACACCCTTGGCACAGACTTATCTTTTTGCGCCAAACTATGCAATTGGTTTTATCGGGACGGCAGACCCGTGGAGCAATACTGATGAAGTTATCCGGCTTTCGAAGGAAAACCACATCCCTCTGACTGTATATGAGGGATGCGATCATTCCCTCGAATGTGACAGCACCATGAAAAATATAGAAATCTTAAAGGATTCCATGCAAAAGACGATGGATTTCTGTATGGGGCACCTTGAAAACCTCAATCCCCTGTAATGCACAATACCATGCATTGAAATATTCCTCTGTCCAGAACCACAGCCCTGCTCTCTTCCCAGCCCGATGTTAGCATGTCAGGCTGCCAATTGCGGCAGCACTTATTAACAACGGAGGTTGAAAGAAATGAACAGCAGGAAAGCAAAAAAGAAAACCATTAACCTAATTGATGTAATGATCCGGCACGCCGACAAAGGCCCCTCCGGATTCTGGGCAGATGATTACGAGGGATGCGGGAACCCAAAGATATTTCCGGAATTTGAGGAAGGGCTGAAGCACGGGAAATATATCCATAAGGATCATTATCTCTGCCCCTGGAACACAGCCATTCTCTATGGTGACGGGCATGGCAATATCATGACCGGCTGTTATCACAGCTGTTCCATAAGGGATGCGAAATTCTTATCTGTGGAAATGCTGGCGGCAGTCCTTACCCGTTTTAAGAAGCATCTCGAAGATGGTTTTTATGATGACATCAAGCACTTAAAGCCCCTTTTAACAGAAAAAGAGCAGGCTTATATCAAAAGACAGCAGGCCATTGAGCGGGATGAGCAGGAAAGGAAGTGGCAGAACGACCGGGAGGACAAAACATCAAAAGCGGCCGCCCTGATCCAAAAGTATCAGGACAACGAATATATTAAAGAACTACTGGCCGAACATTATGGCGATAACACTATTGTCCTGACTGAAATCGGGAACCTGGATTTTTCCCCTGCCGGAATGGCGGATATAGTCAGCGGCCGGAAGCTCACTTATGATGACTACATTGATATCCAGATACAGTCCTCCTGGAAACAGCGTTCCTGGTTTGAAATGTGCTATTATAATATTCCATCCAATTTCAAAGGATGCATAGAAAAGAAAGCAAAGAAAAATATATGCTTTAAAAGGATCTATGTCAGCGGCATGTATCCCGACGGCGATTGCTTTAAAGGAAAAGAAGACCATGTTTGGATGGATATTCAGGGATTTGAAGATTTTAAAGCCGGAGACTGTGTTTCTTTTTATGCAGATGTGTACAGATATGTCAAAACGGGAAACGGAAAAGTCCTGGACTATTCTTTAAAAAATCCTCAGGATATTGAGCGGATAGGCTCCTACCAACTTCCAAGTGACGATGACCTCGCCAATCAAAGCATTAACGAAATAATATGCGAAACATGCTTTTTATCTGATCATTGCAATAGAACATACTGCATGCGGAATCAGGAAGAGTTTCAAGTATTGAGGGAACAAATGTCTGATTTGCTTAAGCACACATAAACAGTGACTGTTAATTGCCATATAACATAAGTACCTGTTACCGGGCATATAGAATCACCCTATATGCCCTTTTTTCTCGCCTTATTTCTTTCCTTCACTTCCCATCACAGTATTCTGCCCAGCCAGGTAAAATACCAAAAGGAAATTTCTCTTTTTTATGTATTTTCACCAGAATCCTCCCGGCTCTCTACTGTTATACTGTTTTTAAAAGTAATCACATGCAGACACACTCTGTCCCGAAGCAGGTTCCACCTCAGCCCCTTCTTCAGAGCATTGTGCTTTCCGATTGAGTAAATGTATGCGATGTGATAAAATACAGTAAAAGGAGATAATAATGGGAAATGTAAAGATAGCAAATACACCATATGATGATGTGTTCCGCACGCTGGTAAATGACTGCAGCCCTTTGATCATCCCTGTAATAAATGAGGTGTTCGGGGAACATTATTCAGGAAAGGAAAGAATCATCTTCTCACCAAATGAACACTTCCTGAACCAGCAGGACGGAAATGAAGACGGGCGGATCACCGACACCAGCTTTAAAATAGAAGGTAAAGAAACAAAAAAGTACCATCTCGAATGCCAGAGCAGCACTGATAACAGCATGCTGGTGAGATTTTTTGAGTACGATACCCAGATCGCCCTGGATGAAGGGGAAATTAAGGGGAATATCCTTACCGTGACGCTGCCGCATTCCGCTGTACTGTTTTTAAGGCATCATGCATCAACGCCTGATACTCTGAAGATCAGGATGATAACACCGGGCGGAACTGTGGAATATGATATCCAGGTGATGAAATCTCAACAATACACCTTAAAAGAGATTTTTGAAAAGAATCTTCTGCTGTTGATCCCTTTCTATATCTTTTCCCATGAAGCACGGTTTGAGGAATACGAAAAGGATAAAATGAAGCTGAAAGCATTGCAGGAAGAGTATGGACAGATCAAAAATAAGCTGGAAGAACTCTTAAACCAGGGAGCCATCAGCGAATATATGAAGTGTACTATTATTGACATGTCGAATAAGGTATTGGAGCATATCGCTGCCAGATACGATTCTGTTAAGGAAGGAGTGAAAGCGGTCATGGGTGGAAAAGTTTTGGACTATGAAGCAAAAACAATAAAAAGAGAAGGATTAAAAGAAGGCATCGAGCAAGGCATCGAACAGGGCGAAGACAAACTTTCCAGATTAATCACAATATTGATGGAAGGCAACCGGTCACAGGATGTGGTCAGGGCCACACAAGATAAGCAGTACAGAAATAAACTTTATGAAGAATTTCTTATTGACAATCATTAAAACAACTGCACTCACAAAGTTCCAAAAAACCTGGCAGAATTTCTGCCAGGTTTTCTTACTGAGATATGTAAACCATAATTCCTTCCCTCCTTCATGTAATCCTGATGGCATCTCTTTTGTTCCTTTTTTCTTGTATTGCGAATATTCTTCATATGTACATCCTTATGAGTATTAACACTACCTACAATAGTTTCAATATGCTGAGTAAGATCAATCTGAGCCTGTAAATTATTCCTCATTTCACTTTTAGCAATGTCCTTCTGGCTGCTCTGTATCTCCTGTACTTCAATAAGGTCTTTTCCCTGAAAACGAGATTCTATCAGCATAAATTCCACATACGCACCATTCTCAACTACCCATACAGAAGTCACATCCTCTGGGTTATAACCGCAACCCGACTTCCCTCTCGGAAAGTTCTTCAAAGAAGATTGCTTGTATCAACGTCTGTTCACTATCCGACAATAAGGGCAGGGCGGCTTTCAGCCTGTCCACCATCACCGCATGGACAACGGTTTCCGCAACATCCATCGTTTCATCAACAACGAAGTCAATCACATTTCCCTCACTGTCTGTAAATCCCTCCAAGGAGAGCAGCTTGTGGTTCGTGTCCAATTTTTTCAGATAACGCCACCGTTCTTTATCCCGATAGAAATCCGTGTACTGTTCCCGCACAACTTCAAGCAGACAACCCTGTATGGGGATAAACAGCTTGTCCATGTAACTCTGGTCGGCTTGCCTGCGGCGGCAGAAATCCGTATAGGACAACTCCACATAGACATTGTTTTCTTTGATATATACTTTTCTTGGTGCATATTTCACCGTATTTTCCTCCAATCTGAATTTTTGAAAACGTAAAAATCCAGATGGAGAGGGCGGCGAACGACAATGAATACCGCATAACGCACTGCGGCACAATCTGATAAAAAACGACAAAAGAAAAACCGCAAAGGTTCTGTGACCTCTACGGTTATAGGAGATATATATTCTGTTAAGTGGAGATTCTACTTCTGGTTTCATGGTGAGAAGTAGCGTTGCATGGGCAGGGATTTTTTTAACTGGCTTCCTGCCATTCCCCGATATGCTATGTATAAGTCAAATCTGCGTTGCATGAGCAGATGGATAACTGCCCGAAAAAAGGACATAAAAAAATCCCTCCAAACTTTAAAACAGGTCTGGAGAGTATTTGTTAAGTCTTTTCGGGCGTAGCAAATCAGCCCACCATAACACCGTTTTTTTATATGGCGGGATGAATAGAACCCTTTAGTACAAATTTTTTTATTCGCTAACAGTATATTAAAATTTACCTGCCCACTTAATAATGCTTCAGCGGGCAGGTATGCAGCAAAATAGGACACTATCTTTTTACGGAACACCAAATATACATCTATATAACTTATTGAAAAACAGCACCTATTTCCTGCACAATGGACTTTACATCAAATCAACGGCATTGTTATGCTTCTTTAGTCGCTGATTGTTGCAATATCATTAGGATTGTAGGATGCCATTCCTTCACTGTCGCCGCCTACAGATTTAGAAACAAGCACACCGTTCTTAATATCTTCAAGAATCCGCTCATTCTCTGCAACAATTTCATCCGTCATTTCCTGTGTCCACACAACAGTGCCTTCGCTGGTTTCCACAACAGCTTTTTCATCAGCCATTTTCTGCATATCAGCCTTTTCCTGCTCTGCCCATGCCTTGTACTCATCGTAAGTCCACCATTCAATAGCCGAAACTGGGTTTTCTTTCTCATAATCGGATGCAGACATCCATGTTTCCCCATTGTTTTCACTGCACCAGATGTTGCCGTTGTCATCCGTGTATGACATTACGCCATCTGATTCAGCATCAATGATAGTTTCAACACTTTTGGCATTTGCCGCAGCCACGCTTACCACACTGCCTCCCACAAGGGCTGTTACAGCAAGCGCTCCTAACCATTTTGCTTTGAACATTTTTCTACCTCGCTTTCATTAAAAATAGTCGCTCCATTGGAACGACTACATTTTACTAAGGCTATTTGGATTCTTGTTGGAATTTATATGGATTTCTTGTGGATTTTTGACGCTGTAAGGCAAAACTGGAATTTTACACCTTTATCCGTATTACAGATTTCATAGGAAGCGTCATGGTTTTCTAATAATGTCTTTATAATATACATGCCTAATCCGTTTCCACCATTCTCTTTGCTCCGTGAAGCATCAACACGGTAAAATGGCTCAAACAGATAGGGTAGTGAATCATTTGGAATAACAACGCCTGTATTTTCTATTCCAAATGTTATGTCTGCATTTCGGTCTTGTGACATAGATATGGCTATGCTCCCCTTAGCAGGCGAATATTTAACGGCATTTTCTAAAAGATTTTTTATTACACGCTCCATCATGCCACTATCAAACCAACAGATAGCCCTATCTGGAATATCAACAGATAACTGCTGTCCTTTATCTTCAATCAAACAGGACATTTCCCCCACGCTGCGCCGAACCAGCTCTGCTAAATCTGACTTTTCAAACACTGGCGTAACTGTTCCATTTTCTACATAAGCGATAAACAGTAGGGACTGTACCAATTGATTCATCTGTTCCGCTATTGCAATCGAACGCTCTATATATGGTTTTGCGTTCTTATAATCTCCAACGCCATCCAGAATCCCATTTAAATGTCCTATCAAAATAGCAATCGGCGTTTTAAGGTCATGGGATGCGGACGCAAAGAAATTCCGTTGTTTTTGCTCAAGCTCCTTCTCTTTTCTAATCTCACTTTCCAGCTCATGCAATGTCTTTTCAAGATTCCCCGAAAGGGCGTTTAGGCTTTCCGACAAAACGCCTACCTCGTCATTCCTTTTCAAATCACTTTTCATGCTAAAATCAAGCCCTGCCATCCGCTCTGACACTTTGCTTATTTCTATAATTGGATTTGTTATATAATGCGAATAAAAAAGGGAACATAAGATAGACAATATAAAAATCCCTGTCAATATAGTGGGCAGTGTTTCTTGTATTGCGGACGCTGCTTGATTTATTGGTGAGGATTTTCCATGCACTTCCAAAATATACCCTTCACCTGTGTTTTTTATTGTGAACGGAAACATGATTCCTGATAATAGTTCATCCTCTATAGCCTGGCTGTGTTCATCTTCATCTTTCATAATTGCAACTGTGTCATTTGACATATCTATCTTCCCACCCGCTTCTGGATAAATTAGATACCCTTCTTGGTCATTGATGGAAACTCGTGCATTCATTTCCAGCGAAAAGGAATCCACTAATGTATAGCAATCTTCAAGACTGGTACATTCACCTAACTCTTGGGCTAACTCTTGGGCTTCGTTCTGTAAACGCTCAGACAATTGACTGCCATAGGTTTCTGGAATGTACTTTGCCATGCACAAAACGGAGATGCTGCAAGCTGCAACCAACAGAGCCATTGTTATCAAAAATATTTTCACTGTAAGGCTTGATTTATTTTTCCTCATCAATCCGATACCCCACTCCCCTTATTGTTTTGATATAACTGCCGCTTAATTTCTTTCTCAGGTTTTTCAGATGGCTGTCCACAATCCGTTCCTCCACATAAGCGTCAATCCCCCATATCCTGTCTAACAGCATTTGCCGAGTGAATACCTTGCCCTTGTTTTCAAGCATAATTTTCAGCAATTCAAATTCTTTTTGTGTCAAAACAACCTCCGTTCCATCACAAAACACATGATGACCAGTCAAATCCATTTTCAAATTTTTGTAAATCAATTGCTCCCCTTCATCCGAAGCACATCTGCGCCGCAAGATGGCTTCCATTTTACAAAGCAATATTTTAGCCGAAAATGGCTTTGGAATATAATCGTCAATTTTTCCTGCATATCCCTTTAACTGGTTTTTTTCATCTGCCAATGCCGTAAGCATAATGATTGGGACATCTGACTTGCTCCGTATCACTTCGCAAACACCAAACCCGTCAATTTTAGGAAGCATGATGTCCAAAATTACCAAACTTATTTTTTCGTTAAACCGTGCAATTCCCTCTACGCCATCTGCGGCAAAAACCAACTGATACCCCGCATCTTCCAGATAGTTTTTCAATATTGACTGAATATCAAAATCATCCTCAACAATTAATATTTTCTCGTTCATAACCATGCACCTCACAAGACATATATTCTTCTCAATTTTAGCACTCAAAAATGGAGATTACATGAATTTTTCAATATTTCTTCATTTTCCTTTTTTATCTCTCTACATAGAGTTTGACAATAAGTATATTATCTTTTCGTCTGTATTCCTATTTTATAAAAACGACAGGGCTTTTACACCCTGCCGTCTTATCGCTTATATATAAATAATTTCGTCGTTCACAATCTCTCTCGCACACGCCCTTATGTTACCTAGCCGCCCTGTCCATTCTAGGGCATTTTCTTCCTTTAGACGTTCCGTTATGCCCTGTGCCTGTTTCATGCCCTCTATGAGCCTTTCAAAGCGTTCCTGTGCCTGCCTGTCGATGTCGGCAAGGTAAGTGTTCAGTCTGCCGCTTGTGAGAAGATTGGTATATGTAACCCTGCGGTACTGCTTCAGATAGTCCAGATGCCGCTGTCCCCATGTGCCTATCGGCTGTTCTTCTTCGGCGGGTAAAGCTATACATGGGATTAAATAGTCACCTTGCCTTTCGTATTTGCCGCCCAGTTCCTCAAAAATCGTCTTTGCCATTGTCTGTTACCTCCACATTCTTTTTTATTTTGAATGTCCGCAAAATCCGTCCTACATCTGTGGAATAGAACGGTCTATTCCCGGAAAACTGATAATTCGGATCAATTCGGGCTCAATCTCAATCATAATTGACTGATAAGAAAGATAATCCCTGTGATAAAATGCATTTACAACTGCTTCTTCCAACGCCTGATATGGATAGTTAAATTTGCGTATCGCTTCCATTTGGTAATTCACTTTCGTGACCATCTCTTCAATCACCAAGTCCTGCAGTGTCTGCATGGTACGTCTGATCATCATTGGCACTGAACCCTTAATGACCGGATATTCCTTGAAATTATTCGGATTTTTGATACTTCCATCCGGGAAACGCACAATTTCTACCTGTGCATAGGGGAAAAATTTATCCAGGTGCTCACAGAACATCATTAATGCCGCATTAGAAATATACTGCTGTTCCGGTGGACCAACCAATAATTGCATATCATTCAATACAGCCATTACTCCACGTTCCGTCACTTGTTTTGCCAGTTTGCTTTTTGTCTCATTAAGATGGTCTATCAGCAATGCAACCGAAATATCATCCTCTGTCGCATCAAAATTTGGTCTGGCATCCAGCGGAACATAATTGGTCATATTTATCAACTCGCGCTCCTGTTCCGGATTAGCATGCACAGAATTGGAAGCATAACGAATATAGTAGTAATGCTTTTTCTCTTTATTTTGCAGTTACATGCTCCGGTACTTTATATGGTCTCTGGATTCCGGTTGTTACCCACAATACTACAATCATCTTCGCATCTACTTGTTCTATAATTACTTTTGGAAAATATGCCGGAACAATAGTGTTATTATAGCCAAGAATCTCTTTTTGAATCTTATCAATCTCCTGTTCCTCTACTCCTTTTACTGGACGAACTGCTATACCGTTCTTTTCCTCCACACCAATGAGAATATATCCGCCGCCCACATTATCAAAATCATTTGCAAAGGCACCTACACTATGATAAATATCATCAGGATTCCATCCTGCTTTAAATTCAATTCTGTCGGATTCTACACGACGTTTGTTTAATAAATCTTCAATGCTGATTTCCAGTTCCATATATAGCTGACCCTTTCAAAATGATTAAGTTACGTCTTCATTATCTATGCTAAAGTTCTTTTCTGCCCTATAATATTCCTTTTTTATAATTTTATCATTGTTAATAAAAATAGATTGGCAAACTCTTCCGTCTGAATCACGCACTTTTATAGTAACTTCTTTACCACCCTGAATAAAATCTTTCTTATCAACATCATAAATATTTCCATTATCATCATATATTTTTATTTTAATTTTAGATTTTTCTGATACCAAAAAAAACTGTTCCTACATCTAATATAGACGGAATGATAACTCCTAAGATAGCAATAACTGCCAATATCCACACACCTTTATTTGCCGCACTCAAAAAGCAATAAAATAATATATAAAAGGATGAACCTGGTAAAACTGCTAAGATAGCTTTCCTACAACTAAAATTATCTTCTTTCATTATTATTGCCACATTCTGGCAAACAGTTAATGCAAATAATGGTATTGAATACATAATAAATAAAAATGGTTGATTAGTATAATCATTATGCATATAATTGGAATACGATAGTATGATTTCTGTAAGAATAAATACAGGAGCAAACATACCAAGCATTTTCCTTAAATATCTGCGATTAACCCTTAAAAATTCTCTATCTGGATAAATATTTCTGGAAACATGCTTTTTATATGAATTAATACATATTATAACTAAAATGCCAACCAAAATTACTACACTAAATGCTTTAGGCGTATTTATAAATTTATCAACTGCAATTAGAAATAACTCCATATGAAATTTCTCCAATATATATGTAGTTCTACATAATTCAATTATCCATAAGTTTCTCTTCAACTAAGTACTTTCTGCTGCTCTGCAATTTCATCCGATGTCAACTGCATAATCTTTTCTCCCTCAATTCTTTCTATTATAGTTTATTTAATGTCCAATTTTCAGGACTTTAATTTCTTCATTATCTTTTTTGCTTCATCTGTCAGGACATACCTGCCCTTTGTATTGTTATAAATTTGAGCATAACCATTGTCGATCAACTCATTTAGTACCATATTTACCTTTGCCTTGCTGCATCCAAGACCATCTGCTATCTCCTGCTGTGTAATAGGGCATATTTCCGCATTATTAATCTCTATCTGATGTTCATATAATGTTTTCAATATCAAATATCTATCATTTGTAAAAAATTCTATTTTGTTCATTTCCATCACCTTTTATGTTCAAAATTTTATCCCATGATATTATTATAATAATTCACTATCAAATTGCAACCAATTTTGAAGCTCATATTTAATCTTCAACTGCGCCAATTAACTCTCCTTAGTCCTTTTTCCTTAGTCGTCTCTAATCGACAGGTTTTCTGCCGTTTCTTTTACAGGAATATAGTCAGGCAATTATCTAAAAATCTGTCCTTCCCTGCATAGCAGGGGAATTTTTACTGTAACATAAAAAGAGCACATCCGCTGTTGTTTCCACAACAACGCATACACTCTTTCCAGTCTCTGCGGCTGCTGCTGTTCAGCATCCGTCCCTTTATTCTGCCAACAGTCCCTTTGTCACCAGAAACTGCCTTGCCACTTCCTTATCTTCTTTGCCGTTTACTTCCACCTCATAATTCAGCTGCTGCATCTCGTCTTCCGAGATCAGGCCGTTTAACTTCTCCAGTACGCCCTGCAGCTTTGGATATTTCTCCAGCGCGTCTTTCCTCACGATCGTGCCTGCATCAAAGCGCTCGAAGAAACTGCCGTCGTCTATGAGCAGCACTAAATTATTGGCGGCAAGCTGCGCATCTGTCGTAAAGGCATTGATCACGTCCACTTCACCGTTCTTTAAAGCCTCATATTTTAAGGCGATCTCCATCTGCTTCACATCCTGAAACTGCATTTGATAAGCCTCGCAGAGTCTGGGATAACCGGTCTCCAGCTCGATATAGTCAGGATTACCGCCGAAGGTAAGCTCTCCGGAAGCCGCCGCCAGATCGGAGTAGGTAGCCAGGCCGTACTGGTCCGCCGTCTCCTGCCTGAGCGCCAGGCCATACGTATTGGAAAAGCCGTAAAGGCCGGTCCAGGTCAGCCCCAGCGCATCATACTCTTCCTGCAGCTGCGCATAGAGTTTGTCGTCGTCCTTCTCCATCTCCTCCTTCTTTAAGACATTCAGCCAGGCCGTCCTCGTGTATTCCGGATACAGGTCAAACTCTCCCTTGACCAGCGCCGGATGGATATTGGTCGTGCCGCCGCCTACGCCCTTGGTGATCTCCGTCTCATAATCCGTCTCAGCCTCGATCAGCTGTGCAATGATCTCTGTCAGGATATACTGCTCCGTCATGGGCTTGGAAGCAATATGGATCACTTTCTTCGCTCCACAGCCACACAGCCCGGACATCATCGCCATCACCATAAGCAATACAAACATCCTTTTCAAATTTCTTTTTCCCTGTTTCATTTTCATCATTCCCCTTTCATCCTGCCTGTTTCCATAATAATATCCAATTCCACAGCAATATTCAGCCGGAGCATCATTTCAGCGGTTCAGCAGCTTCCTCACGAACACATCCCGCGGCGCCTCCGTCAGTTCTCCGGCCGTGCCTTCCTGCCAGATACAGCCTTCCTTCATGATCAGGATACGGCTGCCCAGCTTAAACGCCTCGTCAATATCATGTGTGATGAACACGATGGTGACACCGGTCTTCTCCTGCAGAGAGAGCAGCTCCTCCTGCAGCCCCTTTCTGGTAATCTCATCCACTGCACCAAAAGGCTCGTCCATAAGCAAAATCCCGGCATCCGCCGCCATGGCTCTGGCGATTCCCACCCGCTGCTGCTGGCCGCCCGAAAGCTGCCGCGGAAAGCGCCCGGCCAGATGTGCCGGCAGCTGCACCATCTCCAGCATCCGCCCGGCCAGATGCTGTTTCTCTTCTGCCGTCATCTTCTTCTCCAGACCGGGAACGTAACAGATATTGTCCCGGACCGTCATATGCGGAAAAAGTTTCGCCCCCTGCACCGCATAGCCGATCTGCCGGCGCAGAGCCACCAGATCGCAGCTGGCCAGCGCTTCTCCGTTGACAATTACTTCTCCTTCTGTCGGCGTTACGATACCGTTGATCATCTTGAGCAGCGTCGTCTTCCCGCAGCCGGAAGGGCCGATGATCACCACCAGCTCCCCCTGCTCTATCGTTAGGGAAACCTTATGCAGCACGGCATTCTCCCCGTAAGCTGCCGAACATTCCCGTATCTCTATCACCTTATTCAATGCCGTACCTCCTGTTAACCGCCTTCTCCGCCAGAGAAAGCAGGCGGTCGCTGACAAGAGCCAGCAGCGCGATCAGTATGGATCCTGCCGCCGTCAGCGTCATATTGTAGGTTGTGATCCCCCGGTAGATCGCGACGCCCAGGCCGCCGGCCCCGATAAAGGACGCAATGCCGCCCATAGCAATGATCATCACCACCATATTGCGGAAACCGCTTATGATCACCGGCAGCGCCAGCGGAAACCGGATCCGGAACATCATCTGCCTGCCGTCCGAGCCAAGCCCTTCCGCCACCTCCAGGATCGTGGCATCCACCGTTGTCAGACCCGTGTATGTGTTCCTGACAATCGGCAAAAGGCCATAGACCGTCAGGGCTATGATCGCCGTCCGGTTGCCGATCCCGGTAAGCGGGATCAAAAATCCCAGCAGGGAGATCGATGGAATGGTATAGATCACATTGACGATTCCCAGCACCACCCCTGCCGCCTTCTTATGCCTGCTGATCAGGATTCCAGTCAGGATACCGAGTATCCCCGCACACAACACCGCCGTCAGCGATATTCGGATATGCTCCAGCAGACAGGTTATAAAAAGCTCCCGCCTGTCCCAAAATATCTGTAAAATCTGCATAACTTCCACCCCTCACCGTAGAACAAACGTTCTGCTAATTAAGAATAGAACATTTGTCAGATTCTGTCAATCCTTTTTTGAAGTTATAGTAAACGAAATGTAACAGTTCAGCCCAGGACTTTGCATTTACTGCAAAGTCCGTGAGAACAGGTATATTGGGCCAAAAGAATCTGCCCCTCGCCGAAGGCGACTTGGAATGGGCAGATTCTGTAACAGGAAAGCCGAAGGCTGAACTGTTACAACGAAATTTCTAATGTCGTTAACTATATATAAAATAAGCTGCCCCTTTTACCGGGCAGCTTAGCGTATCTTTACTGACAGGCAGATATTCAGATCCCCGGTCTGTCATACAGCGGTTCAAAACCACAGACCGCAGATCAATAGTTCTCTGCCTTGATCTCAAAATATGCCTGCGGATGCGTACAAACCGGACAGATCTCAGGTGCGTTACAGCCCACCACGACATGTCCGCAGTTGCGGCACTCCCATACTTTGACTTCGCTCTTCCTGAACACTTCCTGCATCTCTACATTCCGCAGCAGCGCACGGTAGCGTTCCTCATGCTGTTTCTCGATGTCAGCCACCTGACGGAACTTCGCTGCCAGCTCTGTAAAACCTTCCTTTTCCGCAGTCTCCGCAAAGCCAACATACATTTCCGTCCATTCATAATTCTCGCCCGCCGCTGCCGCTGCCAGATTCTCAGCCGTAGTGCCGATCCCGTAACGCTCCTTATACCAGATTCTGGCATGTTCTTTCTCGTTATCCGCAGTCTCCTGAAAGATCGCCGCGATCTGCTCGAAACCTTCTTTCTTCGCCTTGGATGCAAAGAACGTATAATTATTTCTCGCCACCGATTCGCCTGCGATCGCCGCCTCCAGATTCTTCTCTGTCTGCGTCCCCGCGTATTTGCTGTTTCCTGCTGCTTGTGCCATAGTCTCCTCCATTCCGCATGATAATCTACATGATAACTCACAATTTTTATCTGCCCGTATCTTCCCGCCTGCTGCTCCTGCCGTTCTCATATCAGATAGCAGTATCGTATTTTAAAATACCATTCTGTAAAAGTATCTCCCATACTTTGGGTTCTTATGCAGATACATTCCATGTACACAAGCACAAAAAATCTGTCCCGTAAGCGTGATCAGTTCTCCCTTTCCTGCGGGTATACGATTCCCGGGCTGCCGCCACAGGCATTCTTTTCACGCTTCTGCTACTCTATCCGCGCCGTCATTTCACGCAGCCATCCCCGCTCTTCCTCCTCCAGACAGGGCGATAAGGTCTCGTACACCTTCTGGTGATAGGCATTGAGCCACGCCAGTTCTTTCTCCGACATCAGTTCCGGCAGGATTGCTTCCCTGTCAAAAGGCACCATCGTCAAAGGTTCCAGATACAGGAACTGGCCGTATTCGTTCTTCTCTCCCCTGCGGCACAGCACCAGATTCTCCAGCCGGATGCCGAAACGCCTTTCCAGATACAACCCCGGCTCATCGGAGACGATCATGCCTTCCTCCAGAGGAACGCTCTTCGTGCCCGGTGCGGTGCGCCAGTGGAACCGCTGCGGCCCTTCATGCACGCCAAGAATATAGCCTACCCCGTGGCCGGTCCCGTGGTTGTAATCCATGCCCATCTCCCACAGAGGCGTTCTCGCCAGAACATCCAGATTCTGTCCGCTTACCCCTTCTACGAATTTTGCCGCGCTCAGCGTCAGATTCCCCCGCAGCACCGCCGTATAATACCGCTTCTCTTCTTCCGTCAGTTCCCCCAGCGCTATGGTACGGGTGATATCCGTAGTGCCGTCCTGATAATGGCCGCCCACATCCGCCAGACAGAAGCTCTCCGCCTTCATCTCCACATCTGATTCCTGCGTCGGCGCATAGTGCACGATCGCACCGTGAGGGCCATAGGCGATGATCGAGGAAAAGCTGGGTTCCAGATAGCCTTCCATCTGTGACCGAAAAGTCTCCAGTTTCCGGGCAGCGCCCACTTCCGTGACCGGCCCGCGGCTCACGGATGTCTTGAGCCAGTGGATAAATCTCGTCACCGCAACGCCGTCCTTCACATGGGCGGCACGCATATGTTCCATCTCCTCCGGCGATTTGACCGCCTTCATAAGCACGATCGGGCTTTCCTGATCCAGGATCTCCACCGTCTCCGGCACGCTCTCTGTCAGCCGGTAATTCACGGCGCCGCTGTCCAGCCACACCTTCGTGCCCGCCGGCATACTGCCCACCGCCTGTCCGATCTCCTCATAAGGTCTTATCGTCACGCCTTCCTGCCCCAGCTTTTCCAGTAACTGCGCGGAAAAGATCTCCCTGTGAACAAAGAGTGTGATCTGCTCTTTCGTTAAAAGCAGATAAGACAAAAAGACCGGCGTATAAGCGATATCTCCTCCGCGCAGATTAAAAAGCCACGCTATTTCGTCCAGCGCGGTCACCAGCAGCTGATCCGCCTTCTCTTCCTGCATTTTCTCCCGCACTTCCCGGATCTTCTGCGCCCGGCTCCTGCCCGCGTATTTCACGTCCAGTTCCCAGACCTGCTCTTTCGACAGGGGCGGACGATCCGTCCAGATCCGGTTCACCAGATCCTTACTGCCGTCAAAAGTAATCTGCTTCCCGTCCGTCTTCTCCCGAATGGTCTCAAGAAAACGTTTCGTGACCGTGCGGCCGTCAAATCCGATCACCGCCTTGTCCGGCAGATTCTCATACAGGTATTCTTCTATTTTCGGCACATCCGGCTGCCCGGAACGCATCAGCTCGATTGTGCTGCCTTTAAGCTGCTCCCCAGCCTGAAGAAAATATCTGCCGTCCGTCCACAGCGCCGCCTTATCCGGCAAAACCACCAGCGTACCCGCGGAGCCTGTAAATCCCGACATATATTCCCGCGCCTTAAAGTACCGGCCCACATATTCCGAGCTGTGAAAATCGTCGCTCGGAATGATATAAGCATAAAACGCCTTCTCCTTCATCAGTGCGCGCAGCTGTGTCAATTTCTCGTCTGTCCTCATCGCTTCCTCCTCTTAAATCCGGACAAGCTCATACTGATCCGTGCCAAGTCCGATCTTCACCGCATGGGCGATGCAGCTTTTCCATTCCGTATCCGGATGCGTCATATGGAAATGGTCATGGCCTTCCTCGTTGCCGTGCTTTTTCAGGTTCTCTCCCAGAATACTGCTCTCCACCGGCGCCATCTGGTTGCACAGATCCGCGCAGGCCTGATCCAGCGCCACCGGGTCAAAGGAAGCCAGCATTCCCACATTGGGAATGATCGGAATATCATTCTCTGCATGGCAGTCACAGTTGGGCGATACATCGCAGATCAACGACACATGGAAGCAGGGCCGGTCCTTGCACACCGCCAGGCTGTACTCCGCCATTCTGTAATTGAGCACCGCAACGGAGTCCTCGAAATCCGCCGCGATCGCATCCTTCGGACAGACCGCCAGACACCGGCCGCAGCCCACACATTTATCATGATCGATCTGTGCCTTGCCGTTCTCGATCACCGGTGCTCCGTGGGCACATATTCTGTCGCAGGCGCCGCATCCTATACAGGCCGAAGGGTTCACGCTCGGCTTGCCGTCGCAGTGCTGTTCCATCTTACCCGCTCTGGAACCGCAGCCCATACCGATATTTTTCAAGGTGCCGCCGAAACCTGCCATCTCATGCCCCTTAAAATGCGTCAGCGAAATAAACACATCCGCATCCATGATCGCATGGCCGATTTTGGCCTCCTTCACATACTCCCCGTCAATCGGAACCAGCGTCTCGTCCGTCCCTTTCAGACCGTCGCCGATGATCACATGGCATCCCGTCTGATAAGGAGAAAAACCGTTTATGTAGGCTGTCTCCAGGTGATCGAGCGCATTCTTCCTGCTTCCCACATACAGCGTATTACAGTCCGTCAAAAACGGCTTACCGCCAAGCTCCTTCACATAGTCCGCAACCACTCTCGCATAGTTGGGCCGCAGGAATGCCAGATTGCCGTACTCTCCGAAATGAATCTTGATTGCCGCGTACTTGTCCGTGAAATCGATCTTCTCAAACCCCGCCGTCTTCATCAGACGATGCAGCTTCTGCAGCAGGTTCTCATGCTCCGTCGCCTTAAAGGTTGTAAAATATACATTTGCTTTCTCCATAATGCTCTGCCTCCGTTTTTTCCTTATAATTTACATTTCTGTCTGAATCCCCTACTGTTGACAATGTAAAAATTCTATCACACCGGAGCCGTTCCCGCTACCCATCTGTCCAAAATTTTCCGATAATTTTTCTTTATTTTCTGTTCATTTTCCGATATCTCATTTTCCGCTTCTTACGTTACGGCTCACGTCCTGACCGGCTGCAAACTGCAACACATTTTTCCAGTTGCCAAACATACGTTCGTATGTTATACTCATTGTATCGTTAACGACATAACTACTGACCCATTGACGACGGAGGTTTTTCATGAAACAGCGCACCTACCTGTGTATCGACCTGAAATCTTTTTATGCTTCGGTGGAATGTGTTGCCAGGGGCATGGATCCAATGACCGAGAATCTGGTCGTGGCCGACCCGGAACGGACCGAGAAGACCATCTGTCTGGCCATCACCCCGGCCATGAAGGCTCTCGGTATCAGGAACCGCTGCCGCATTTTCGAGATTCCGAAGCATGTGCGGTACACGGTGGCCCCGCCCCGTATGCAGAAGTACATCGACACCGCCGCCGATATCTACAGCATCTACCTGCAGTATATCGCCAGGGAAGATATTCATGTCTACTCCATCGACGAAGCCTTTATGGATGTGACTGACTATCTGACGCTTTACCATCTGTCCGCCCGCGAGCTGGGTCAGCAGATCATGACCGAAATCTTCCGTTCCACCGGAATCCGCGCCACCTGCGGCGTGGGCAGCAACCTGTATCTGGCCAAGATCGCTCTGGATATCACCGCCAAACACGCAGAAGATTTTATCGGGGAACTGAACGAAGACAGCTACCGCACACAACTGTGGGATCACCGGCCGCTCACCGATTTCTGGCGGATCGGTTCCGGCACCGCCAGACGTCTGGAACCATACGGCATCCGCACCATGCGGGACATCGCCGAAGCAGACGAAGACTTCCTCTACCACCTGTTCGGCATCGACGCCGAACTTTTGATCGACCATGCCTTTGGCCGGGAGACCGTCACCATGGCTGACATCAAGTCCTACAGATCCCACACCAACTGTCTGGGCAGCGGTCAGGTGCTGGGCAGCGATTACTCTTTTGACAAGGGGCTGCTCGTCGTCAAGGAGATGATGGATCTGCTGTGCCTGGACCTGGTGGAGAAGAATCTGATCACCGGCTCCGTCACACTCCATGTGGGGTATGCCAACCGTTTCAATGTAACTTCCGCCCATGGCACCACCTCCACGGACGTCGAGACGAATTCGGACCTGCTGCTCATCCCGGCAGTGACAGACCTTTACAGACGGATCGTCAATCCGGCCTACCCGATCCACCGCATCAACATCACCTGCAACAATGTCATGCCCGAAGAATACCACCAGTACAATTTCTTTCTGGACGGTGCGGAGCTTGAACGCAGCCGCCGGATGCAGCAGGCCGTCATCAGCATCAAGAACCGCTTCGGCAAGGACGCCATCCTAAAAGGGATGAATCTGGAAGAAGGCGCCACCACCAGAGAACGGAATCACCAGATCGGAGGACACAAAAGTGGCTTGTAAACCCAAACACAAAATGCCCGTCGAAGACAGGGCCAAACAGTTCATGCCCTTTGCGGCGCTGAAAGGCCTGCCGGATGCGCTGGCCGCCAGAGAACGGATCATCGTGCCCAAAACAGAACTATCCGAGGAAATGGCGCAGGAACTGGACCGCCGGATGCACAGCCTGTCCAAAGGAAAAATTGCTTCCGTCGTCTATTTTCACAGGGATGAATACATTAAAATAACCGGCATGGTCGCCAGGATCGACGAAACCAGCCGGATCTTACAGATCGTTAACACGAAGATCGATTTTGATGATATCGTAGAGATTTCAGACTGCCCGGAGCATGATGACCCCGGAATATGTTGAGACCGCCTGCCTGTCCGCGTCAGATATCCAGCTGCAGCTGTACCTCAGACTCGGCCTGCTGTTTGAATTCCTCGATCTGCACCGCATTCAACTCCGGCAGATCCTCGATGGACTTCACGCCGAAGCTCCGCAGGAACTGCTCCGTCGTCCCGAATAACAGCGGGCGTCCCGGCGCGTCCAGACGGCCTACCTCCGTGATCAGGTCATATTCCAGCAGCTTGTTCACCGCGTGGTCACAGCTGACGCCCCTGACCCGCTCGATCTCCAGTCTGGTCACCGGCTGCTTGTAGGCGATGATGGACAGCGTCTCCAGCAGAGTGTCCGTCAGCACGAACTTCTTCGGCGCCTTGGCTATCTTGATCAGATACTCATACAGCTCGCCTTTGGTGCACATCTGCACCGCGTCCTCCAGCATCGTCAGGCCGATGCCTTTATCCTCCGCGCTGTAATTCTGCATCATCTCTTCCAGAATCTCTCTGGTGGTCTTCTTATCCTCCTCGATCACCGAAGCCAGGCTATCTATGCCCACAGAATCCCCCATCGTAAATAAAATTGCCTCTAAGACTGCTTTTGCCTTCGTTCTTTCCATGGCTTTCTTCCTCTATATATAAAATACTCCTATCCTACAGACGTAAGCTGCAGCGGTTCATTGCTGCTCACATCCTTCGTTGTAATAATGATATCCGCAAAAATATCTTCCTGTTCGATACCGATCCGGCCTGTTTTGATCATCTCCAGAATCACAAGAAAGGTGACGATCACTTCCATCTTGCTGCTCTGCTTCTCCAGCAGTCTGCGGAAGCTGAAAGTCTTGTGGCTGCGCACATAGGCTTCTACATAAGTAGTCTTCAGATCCATGTCGATCTCGTCCTTCTCGATATTGCCGAAGGTACTTCTGACCGGATCGATCTTATCCTCCTGCCGTTTCATCACCTGCTTAAATATCTCGTGCAGCTTCTGCAGCGTCATGTCACCGATCAGTTCCTCGTAATCAACCGGCTGTCTGTAATCTGCCACCTCTTTTGGCAGTGTCGGCGGCTTATAGAAACTGCGTTCCGCGTCGATCATGCGGTCCCGCAGTTCATAGGACATATATTTGCACATCTTATATTCCAGCAGCTTCTCTACCAGTTCCGCCCGCGGATCTTCCTCTTCCCCTTCTTCATTTACCTCTTTTGGCAGGAGCATCTTACATTTTATGTCGATCAGCGTAGCCGCCATCACGAGAAACTCACTGACCACGTTCATGTCTTCCGTCTCCATCTGTCTGATATAATCCAGATATTGTTCCGTGATCTCCACGATCGGTATATCATAGATATCTACTTTATTTTTATCGATCAGATGCAGGAGCAGGTCCAACGGCCCCTCAAACACCTCTAACTTCACAGGAATCGCCATAAAAGCCTGTCCTTTCCGTAATCCTGTCTCATACTCTATACCTTTTTAAAATCCAGCACCACCAGCTCCGCCGGATTAAAAATACGCAGCGGGATCGTATGGGTCCCGATCCCTCTGCTCAGGATCATGACCGCCTTTCCCAGTTCAAACCTGCCGCCGTCATACTTCGGAAAAAGGCTTAAATTGGGGGACAGTACACCGCCCAGCACCGGCAGGCGCATGATACCGCCGTGCACATGTCCGGAAACTACCACATCGGCTCCCCAGGCCGCATATTCCTCAAAATACAGCGGATTATGGGCAATCAGTATCTGACAGGCATCCGCCCGCGGCTCCCCGAGGATCTTCGGCAGATAATCGGCTCTCATCGGATACTTGCGAAACCGCCTGTAATATTCCCGCCCGATCCGGGAACCGCAGATAGCTATATTGTAGACCGGCAGATCCGTGTTCTGGTTGATCAGCGGATCGATTCCCGCCGCTTTAAGGCCGGCCACATATTTTTCATAGGCGTCACCGTACTGCTCCGGATACAGCTCCAGACGGTATTCGTGATTGCCCATGCCATAATAGATCGGATATTTCGCCGCCAGCCGCTGCATCAGCGAAAGCGCATTGTCAAAAGGTTGTCCCTTCACGGCCGTCAGCATATCCCCTGCCACCAGAACCGCGTCAGGGGATAGGTTTTCGATCTGTCTGATCAGCTTCTCATTCTCTTTGCCATAGGTTTTATTGTGCTGGTCGGAAAGAAGAATGAACCTGCAGGACTTCGCGATCTTATCAGACACGATCTCATATTTCACCGTGATAAATCTGTTGCCGTCCCACACCGCCACAAGCAGGCACAGGGCAACAACCGCCCCTGCCAGGATCATAATTCCTTCCAACATAGATATTCCTCTTTATTTTTACAAATGCCTTTTTGTTTATAGCCGTTCTTCGGCCGCAGAACATTTCCCTGCTGTACACCGAACCCGTACAGTATACCACAGACTGGCAGCGTCCTGCAATCCGCGAACGCCCGTTCTCTACCTTTTCATCAGATACAGGATCCACACCTTCTTCCAGTAATCCCTGTACCCGGCCTTCTCCACACCTTTTGCCGCCAGAATGGAAACGCTCCCGATCCTCGTGCCGTTCAGCTTATAGACCGCCTCACCGACGGCATCGCCTTCCGCGACCGGCGCCTGCACCACGTCCGGCAGGCTGATCTCCTTCTGGATCTCGCTTAAGTTGCTGCCCGCCGTATCCAGATACTCAAAAGGCCCTTCATAAGTCAGATGCAGCACATCTTCAATACCGCCCTCGATTTTCTGGTCCGGCAGCGGATCCTTGTTTTCATCCGTATACATCTGGCTCACGCTGTATCCGTAATTCAAAAGCGTGATGGCATCCTGAAACCGGGTCTTGGGATCCGGCGCCGCCATCACCACCGCGATCAGCTCCATGCCCTCCTTCTCGGCCGTCGCCGACAGACAATACAGCGCCTTCGAAGTAGAACCGGTCTTAAGCCCCGTAGTCCATTCGTACTGTTTCAACAGCTTATTGGTACTGGAGAGGGTAAAAGACGAAGTGCCCTGCGCCGTCTTATGCTCGATATCCTCCATCCAGATCTTCGTATATTCAAACACCTCCGGATATTTCGTGATCAGTTCCCGGGACATAATGGCCACATCCCTGGCCGAAGAATAATGTCCGTCTGAATCCGTCAGACCGCAGCAATCCTCAAAATGAGTATTCTGCATCCCCAGCGCTTCGGCCTTCTCATTCATCAGCTTGACGAACTCCCCTTCACTGCCCGCTATGTACTCCGCCACCGCCACACTGGCGTCATTTCCCGACGACACGGTGATACACTTGATCATCGTGTCCAACGTCTGCATCTCTCCCTCCTCCAGAAAGACCTGCGAGCCGCCCATGGACTTTGCATAGGCACTCGTTATGACCTGGTCGTCCAAATGGATCCTTCCGCTCTTTATGTGCTCAAAAATGATCAGTAATGTCATGATCTTGGTAATGCTTGCCGGACTCCTTCTCGTATCCGCATCCTGCTCACAGATCACCTGTCCGGTAGATGCCTCCATCACCACATAAGACGGTGTGTCCACCTCCGGCGCTGCCTGCACCGTCATCGACAGATGCAGGAACCCTGTATGCAGCAGGAGACCCCCCAGTAGAAACCATGCTGCGATCCGTTTTCTTATTCTTCTCAACGCTGTCACTCCCAATACACTATTCTGTATTATACATATTGTAGTGGGACAACAGATATGCCGATATCTCCCATGAAAAAAGCAGTCCATCCGTAAACAGACTGCCTTCTGCGGCGGTACAGACCTAAAAACAGGCCCGGAATCACTTCCGGGCCTGTCTCATGGTTTAATTGTATTTGCGCTTTCTTGCTGCTTCGGACTTCTTCTTGCGTCTTACGCTCGGCTTCTCGTAATGCTCTCTCTTACGAATCTCCTGCTGGATACCAGCCTTTGCACAGCTTCTCTTGAAACGACGCAATGCACTGTCCAATGTTTCGTTCTCTTTTACGATTACGTTCGACATTCCCGCACCTGACCTCCCTTCAGTCCCAGAGTATTTCGACTGATTGGGTTATTTACGTGTTCTCACACACTTAAAATTATACCACAATTTGGTTACCAGTCAACTATTATTTTTGTAAAATATGCTATGCCGTGATTTTTCTTATGCGATCTGTCCTTCCAGCACCTTCGCACTCTCCGCGATCGCCGCGTCGATCCCTGCCGGATTCCTGCCGCCGGCCTGTGCCATATTCGGCCGCCCGCCGCCGCCACCGCCTACAAGCGCCGCAATTCCCTTGATCAGATTGCCCGCGTGGGCGCCCTTGTCCATCGCACCCTGAGTTGCCATGGCAATCATGTTCACCTTGCCGTCCTTGTCGGAGATCAGCACCACGACGCCCTCGACCAGCTTCTCTTTTAACTGGTCGCCCAGCTCCCGCAGACCGTTCATATCCACTCCGACAACTTTAGATGCCAGCAGCTTCACACCCTTTACTTCCTGCACCTGATCCATCACATCGCCCAGCGCATCTTTGGCCGCCTTGCTCTTTAACGCCTCATTCTCGCTCTGCAGCGCCTTCATCTCCGCCATCAGATGTTCACACCGCTCCACCAGACTGGCGGGAGAAGTCTTAAGCACCCTGGCCGCCTCGTGCAGCTGCTCTTCCAGCTTCTGATAATAAGCCGTCACGTTAGCGCCCGTCACCGCCTCGATCCTGCGCACGCCCGCAGCCACGCCGGACTCGGACAGGATCTTGAAGGATCCGATCATGCCGGTGGCCTTCACATGGGTACCGCCGCAAAGCTCTTTGGAGAAATCGCCCATCTGCACGACTCTTACCGTCTCACCGTATTTCTCACCGAAAAGCGCCATGGCGCCGGACTGCTTCGCCTCCTCGATCGTCATCACCTTCGTCTCTACAGCCAGGTTCTCCGCGATCTTCTCATTGACGATCTGTTCCACGCGCCCAATCTCCTCCGCCGTCATCGCCGCAGAGTGGGAGAAATCAAAACGGGTTCTCTCCCCGTCCTGATAGGAACCGGCCTGCTCCACATGGCTGCCCAGCACTTCCCTGAGCGCCTTCTGCAGCAGATGCGTGGCACTGTGATTCTTACAGGTACTGCCCCTTCTTCCGGCATCTACGGACAGCGTCACGGTGTCGCCCACCTTGAACATACCGCTGGTCACTTTGCCCACATGGCCCACCTTGCCGCCCAGAAGCTTAATCGTATTCTCCACCTGGAACACACCGTCAGCCGTGGTGATGCTGCCGGTATCGCCTTCCTGTCCGCCCATGGTGGCATAGAAAGGCGTCCGCTCCACGATCACCGTACCAACTTCGCCGTCCGTCAGCGCTTCCACCAACTCCGTCTCCGTGGTCAGTACCGTCACCTTCGAGTCAAAAGTCAGATTATCATATCCCACAAATTCCGTTGTAACAGCCGGATCGATGGACTCATACACCGTCACGTCCGCCCCCATATAGTTGGTCGTCTTGCGGGCCTTGCGGGCCTTGTCCTTCTGCTCCTGCATACATGCCTTAAAGCCGTCCTCATCCACCGCAAAGCCCTTTTCCTCCAGGATCTCCCTTGTCAGATCCAGCGGGAATCCGTAAGTGTCATACAGTTTAAAGGCATCGGCGCCGCCAAGCACCTTGCCGTCACCGTCTCCCATGGCCTCTACCATCTCATTTAAAATGGTAAGCCCCTGATCGATGGTCTTATTGAATTTATTCTCCTCCTGCGTCAGCACGTTAAAGATGAAATCCTTCTTCTCCTCCAGTTCCGGATAGCCGTCCCGGGAGCCTTCAATGACCGTCCCTGCCAGATTGGACAGGAAGATTCCCTGAATGCCCAGCTTTCTTCCCTGACGCGCCGCCCGGCGGATGATCCTGCGCAGCACATACCCCCGACCCTCGTTAGAAGGCAGGATACCGTCGGAGATCATAAAGGTCGCCGAACGGATATGATCGGTGATGATACGTATGGAAACGTCCGTCTCATACTCCTTCTTATATTCCACACCGGCAATCTCACACACCCTCGTGCGCAGCGCCAGCACCGTGTCCACATCAAAAATAGAATCCACATCCTGCACCGCAGACGCCAGACGCTCCAGTCCCATGCCGGTATCAATATTCTTCTGTACAAGCTCCGTATAGTTGCCTTTGCCGTCATTGTCGAACTGGGTAAACACGTTGTTCCAGATCTCCATATAGCGGTCGCAGTCACAGCCTACCGTACAACCGGGCTGGCCGCAGCCATACTTCTCTCCACGGTCATAATAAATCTCTGAACAGGGGCCGCAGGGGCCGGAACCATGCTCCCAGAAATTATCTTCCTTGCCGAAACGGAAGATCCGCTCCGCCGGAATGCCCATCTCTTTATTCCAGATCTCGAAGGCTTCCTCATCCTTTTCATAGATGGAAGGATAGAGCCTGTCCGCATCCAGTCCCACCACCTCCGTAAGAAATTCCCAGCTCCACGCGATGGCCTCGCGCTTAAAGTAATCCCCGAACGAGAAATTTCCCAGCATCTCGAAAAAGGTGCCGTGTCTTGCCGTCTTACCTACATTCTCCAGATCCCCTGTACGGATACATTTCTGACAGGTGGTAACCCGCCTTCTGGGCGGAATCTCCTGTCCCGTAAAATAAGGCTTAAGCGGCGCCATACCGGAATTGATCAGCAAAAGGCTGTTGTCATTGTGCGGTACCAGCGAAAAGCTCTTCATCTTCAGATGTTCCTTGCTCTCGAAAAATTCCAGGAACATTCTTCGTAAATCATTTACACCATATGGTTTCATCGTCGTTCTCTGTCCTTTCTATCCCTGAGCTGTTTATTAAAAAGTAAATTTGTCCGCAAAGTAAGCATCCAGCTGGTCAATGGCCACCCGCTCCTGCTCCATGGAGTCACGCAGGCGCACGGTCACACAGCCGTCCGTCTCGGAATCGAAATCATATGTAACGCAGAAAGGCGTCCCAATCTCATCCTGTCTGCGATACCGCTTACCGATATTGCCTCTGTCGTCAAACTCACAGTTGTACTTCTTCGAAAGCTGTGCGAAAACCTTCTCCGCACCTTCGTTCAGCTTCTTCGAAAGAGGCAGCACGCCGATCTTCACAGGCGCCAGAGCCGGGTGGAAGTGCAGCACGGTACGCACATCGCCCTCGCCGATCTCTTCCTCGTCATAAGCGCCGCACAGCACCGCCAGGAAAAGTCTCTCCACACCCAGGGACGGCTCAATAACATAAGGAATATATTTCTCATTCTTCGAATCGTCGAAATAGGACATGTCCTCACCGGAGGTATTCTGATGCTGTGTCAGGTCATAGTTGGTTCTGTCAGCGATACCCCACAGCTCACCCCAGCCGAAGGGGAACAAAAACTCAATGTCCGTCGTCGCTTTGGAATAGAAGGAAAGCTCTTCCGGATCATGGTCGCGTACGCGCATCTCCTCTTCCTTCATGCCCAGGCTCTTTAAGAAGTCGATACAATACTGCTTCCAGTAAGCGAACCACTCCAGATCCGTATCCGGCTCACAGAAAAATTCCATCTCCATCTGCTCGAACTCCCGCACGCGGAAGATAAAGTTACCCGGCGTGATCTCATTCCGGAAAGACTTACCCACCTGACAGATACCGAAAGGAATCTTCTTGCGGGATGTCCGCTGTACATTCTTAAAGTTGACGAAGATACCCTGCGCCGTCTCCGGACGCAGATACACCGTATTCTTGGCGTCTTCCGTAACGCCCTGGAACGTCTTGAACATCAGGTTGAACTGTCTGATATCCGTAAAATTATGTTTGCCGCAGGTCGGACACGGTATATTATGTTCCTCGATAAAATCCTTCATCTCCTGCTGGCTCCAGCCGTCCACGGAGCTGTCCAACGTCATGCCCTGTTCCGCAACATAATCTTCGATGATCTTATCCGCGCGGAATCTCTCATGACATTCCTTACAGTCCATCAGCGGATCGGAGAAGCTGCCCAGATGGCCGCTGGCTACCCAGGTCTGCGGATTCATCAGGATCGCGCAGTCCACACCCACATTGTAGGGGCTCTCCATCACGAACTTCTGCCACCATGCCTTCTTGATATTATTCTTAAGTTCCACACCCAGATTGCCGAAATCCCACGTATTCGCCAACCCGCCGTAAATCTCGGAACCGGGGTACACAAACCCTCTCGCTTTCGATAACGCCACTATTTTTTCCATTGTCTTTTCCATCTTCTCTGTCCTTTCTATATTCCACCGCTCTCACTGCGGCTTGCTGTCTGTTTTGTCAAACCATATGCGCTCCTGATTTTCTGATCTCCTGACCGCCATAACAGCCGCTGTAAATAACGCCCGTAATAACATTTGTTATTCAAAAATGATATACGACAGCTCACTGTCCCCTGCCCCCGACTCTGCTGTCGGATAGGAAATATTGACGCCGCTTTTCCCGGCAAAGGATACATCCAGGTCGGTATGGGCGCTTTGGTTTACATAAAGTACCTTCCCGAAGGTCTTGACCAGCAGCTCTTCCGTCGGTTTCATGCCGATGATCATCACCTGCATCTTCTCCGGTTCTTCGATATCGCTGATCTCCATCGGCTGTCCCTTGGGCGAGGTAAAAGCGACATGATCCAGGTTATAGCCCTGTCCCTGCGCTTCCTCCAGCGTTCCCAGGAACAGCTCCCGCCCGTTAAAAGCGCTGTAGTCCGCACCGGACGCATAATCAAAATGAATCAGCACTTTGCCGTCCTGCTCGTCCACTTCTCCCAGCACCACGCTTCCCTCACCGTTGTCCGCGCAGTACTCCGCCACTCTCTCCTGTGCCAGTGACATAAGCCCGTCCTTTTCATAATATTCCTGCTCAAACTGCCCAACGATCTGATGGCTGACCTTCCCCTCCTTATCAATAGAAAGAGAACTTACCTCCGGCGTCTTTTCTCCACCGCATCCGGCAAGCATACAGGTCACTGTCAGAATAAGCATACTGATCTTTTCTCTTCGCATACGCTTTCCTCCCACATACTGCATTCCATTATATTAAAGATTATCCACAATTTCAAGACTTTTAAACGTCCTGTCCAGATATCGTCTCCGATAATCGTCCGCGATCGTCCGCAGCTCTGCCAGCACGTTTTCCTTAACCGTAAATGTATACAGCTTTTCTATACTCGAATTCATGATATATGACACCGTGTAAGCCGTGGATTCCTCCCACACGCCCCCCGCCGGCATCCCCGGAAATTCGCCGTTGACTGTCATCGCCTTCATCTCGAAAATACAGCGGATCAGCCGGTTCGGAATTCCCTTATGTAACACTGCCCGCAGCGACTGGTACACCAGTTTCAACATCTCCCGCTCGTCGTTGTTCTCTCTCGTATAGTAATCCGCCACCTCCAGAAAATACATGCCGTAGTAGGCTCCTTCAAAATCCTCCCGCAGGCCTTCGAAGTAATTGCTGATCGCGGCATCCATGACCGTGTAGGAATTTCTGCCCGCATACAGCTTAAATTCTCCGAATGAGAAGGGATTTGTCGCCGCCAGCAGCCTGCTGTTCGGTTTGCGGGCCCCTCTGGCAAAAGCAGATATCTTTCCCTTCTCTTTCGTCAGAATCACCACTCTTCTGTCGTATTCGCCCACCGGCTCAGCCTTTAAAACCATTCCCGTAATCTGTGTATATTCCTGCATGAGAATGCTCTTCCGATCCTTCCTTCCCTTCGTATTTCTCAGTCTTATCGTCCTGTGACGCATTTTTATATGCCAGAAAATCATCAATACTGCCTGTTATCATAAATTTATCCCAGTAATTTATCGCCTTCATCTTACGCCCCCTGACCCTGTACTGCGCAGGTATTCTTGTCCATAACAGGTGAGCCCCAGGCTTTCCTGTCACTTCTTTGCATAAAGATAGGGTTCGCAGATTTGCCTTTTTCTATTCCGGTTCTTTCGGGTTATAGCCGAAATTTTTCAACAGGTAATCGCTGTCCCGCCAGTCCTTCTTCACCTTCACCCAGAGCTTGAGATTGACCTGACATTCCACCAGCTCCTCAATATCCGGCCGGGCCAGGGAACCGATTTTCTTGAGCATACCGCCCTGTTTGCCGATGATGATGCCCTTGTGGGATTCCCGCTCGCAGACAATGGTCGCCTCGATATCCACGATACGTTTTCGGAATTTCATCATCTCGATGGTGACCGCAATCCCGTGGGGAATCTCGTCCTCCAGACACCGCAGCGCCTTCTCCCTGATCAGCTCCGATACGATCTGGCGCATGGGCTGGTCGGTCACGGTATCTTCATCATAGAAAGGTTCTCCGTAAGGCAGATATTTCATGATACACCCGATCAGTTCTTCCATGCCGTCCTTCTTCAAAGCGGACACCGGAACGATCTCTGCGAAGTCCAACTGCTTCCTGTAGGCATCTATATAAGTAAGGATCAACTCCTTCTGCACCGTATCAATCTTGTTGATCACTAGAATAATGGGTGTTTTTGTCTTTTTCAGCTGTTCTATGATATGCTGCTCCCCGGCGCCGATATAGTCCGTCGGCTCCACCAGCCAGAGGATCACGTCCACATCCGCCATAGTGCGCTCCGCCACATTGACCATATAGTTACCCAGCTTATTTTTTGCCTTATGGATGCCCGGCGTATCCATAAAGACGATCTGGCCTTCCTCCGAAGTATATACCGTCTGGATCCTGTTTCTGGTGGTCTGCGGCTTCTTCGACGTGATGGCGATCTTCTGCCCGATCAATGCGTTCATCAATGTGGATTTCCCCACATTGGGCCTGCCGATCAGTGTGGCAAACCCGGATCTGTATTGTCTGTTTTGATTTTCCTGCATATGCTTTACGTCTGTTTTCTCCATTTTATCTTCTCTTATCTTATCTGTTTCAGCGCTGCATCGCTCTCCTGCACAAAGCGTCCGCAGGCGACAGCTTCTCACTTATTCTCGTTGATTCTCATTTTTTTCATTGATTTCCATTTGTTCTTATTGCTTTTCATTCGTTCCGCGTCGTCTATCCATTCTGCCCTGGACGGTCAGTATCCGGCTTCTCCTGCCGGCCGCTCCCCGTACCCTGGACATTTGACATCCCATACGCATTCGGATCATATGGCGCATACGGATCACGTGGATCGCAGACAGAAGACCTCCTGCCCCGCCGCGCCGTCCGTTTCGCCGCCCGCTTCTTCCACACTTTTACAAAAATGCGCAGGATGATAATAACAATAACAATCGTTATTACCCAGACAATCCCATAGGGAATATTGATCACAAACCAGATTGCCGCATACTGGATCTCATAGAGGATATTCTCCACACTCTCCAGGAAGCCTCTGCGGATCCGCGCGCCTGTGGAAGCGCTCTCCGGCGGTGAATAACGCTCTACCTCATCTATACCGAGACAGACCGTACTGTAATCGATCTTATTGTCAAAAGTGCGCAGCTGCGCTTCCATACTCTCGATCTGATAACGCACCTCGGACAGACGGCTCTCGATCTTTATGATATCTTCCACGGATTCCGCCTGCTCCATCAGTTCAAGCAGCCTGTCCTGCTCCGTGAGAAGCGCTTTCTTATGACTCTCCAGATCCACATACTGCAGTGTCACATCCGTCACGCTCTCGGAGCGGCTCGTCACATTGGTCTGTTCCCCGATCTCCTGCAGAAAAACTTCCAGATTCTGCCGCGGTATCCGCACCGTCATACTGGCATAACGCAGGTATTTCGTGCCCTGATAGTCCTTGGAATATTGATCGCTCCTGCTGAAACTGGACATTTCTTCTATGTAACCGCCAAGCGCCGTAACCCGTTTCTCGATGGAAGGCAGAAGCGTGTCAAACTGCTCCGTCTCCACGTCCAGCGACACCTTCTTGATCAGTTTCCGCTCGGAGACAGCCTGCCCTGTTACTTCCGTTCCTTCCTGCGACACGCTCTCCTCCGCTGCCGCTTCGTTCACCACTTCGTCCGCATAGAAGCCGCCGTCGTAATCGTCTGCCGCCGCCTCAGCCGCCTCTCCTTCCGCATAGAAACCGCCGCCGGATTCCGCAGGCGCCGTATCTGCCGCGGACTCATAATAGCTGTTCATCGACTTGTTCCCTGCACTGCCGCAGCCGCTTAAGGCTGCTGCCAGCAGGATTGCCGGCAGCGTGCCGTACAAATACCGAAATCTCCTCTTTCTCATATGCCTCCCCTTCCGTCGTGTTACGCTTCCTCATTCCTCATACAGGACACTGTCCTGCATGGTGCACTTATCCTTCTATACTTCTTTCTGCCTGTATTATAGTTAACGACATTAGAAATTTCGTTTTCGGCCTTGCAGGAGCTACCGTATATGGCTCCTGCAAGAGCCGGAAA
>ERZ808044.640-NODE-640-length-32147-cov-7.453913_pt1 | contig 32147 bp, 31 predicted proteins | sample MGYA00380195_ERZ808044 | MGnify/ENA primary metagenome ERZ808044 (study PRJEB31490, sample SAMN06133423) | mouse gut metagenome | isolation source: Z7_2 | host: mice | place: China: Chengdu | collected 2015-05 ...
AGCACCCGCTCCACCAGCTTCCCGATGGTGGCCGCCAGCTTCCTGTCCTCCCGGCTCCAGTGGCAGAAGTCCTTGCCCCCGTTCATGGTGCTGGGGTAATTGGCTGTCACCGAAAATTCCGGCAGGCTCATCCCTTTATCAAAGATCAGGGAGGGCATTTTCTTCATGATCCCGATCATATCCGCGCTCCCCCGGTGGGGCAGCGCGATGTCGAGGTATGCAAGACGGCTTAATGCCTCCCGCCTGCGTCCGCCTTTCGCGGCTGATGCAAAACCTTCCAGTTTTTTATACCAGTATTCGCTTTCCTCCTCCTGGAGCAGCAGGGAATAGAGCATGCTCATCCCCGCCATCAGTACCGGGCTCTCCTCCAGTTCCTTTTCTTCCATCTGTAAATAATAATGGCGCAGTTCAAAGTAATGACCGTTGCCGGGGTTCAGCCGCGCATTCCTGATCAGTAACTCCCTGATTCGTTCCTTATTGCCGCACTGTTCAAACATGGCAAGGGCAGGCACGATCTGCCCCTGCATCTCATAATACAGCCCCGCGTTATACACATGTCCTGCCCTCTCTTGGGGGCTGTACTCCTTTGCCGCCCGTCTGCGCAGCGCCCTGATAAGCTGCGGCCGCAGGCGGTATACGCCGTCCTCGCAGGAAATGAAGTTCCCGGTCTCCACCGCCCTCTCCAGAAGCTCCGGCGCATGGCAATTCCCCGTGACCATCTCCGCAAAGGGCAGGGTAAATTCATCGGCAATGCTCACCTGCATCAAAAATTCCAGAAGATCGCTGTCCCACTGTACCATCACGTGGCTTTCCAGATACCCCGCAAATGCCTCCGCGATCTCCTGCTCCAGCTTTGGACCGGGGCGCAGGCCTTCCAGCATCTTAAGGGCGGCATGGCGCACGATATAGGCGTTGCCACGGCTTCTTTGCGTTACAAAAGCCAGCTCTTCCTCCGTGATGTCTAGCCCCTGGGACACCATGTAGGCGTCGGTCTCCTTTTCCTTAAGCCGGAGATCATCCTCCGTGATAACGAGTAATCCTCCGCCCACATAGGGCGGCATCAGCCAAGCCGGGATGGGGCTGCGGCAGATCAGGATGAGCCATACATCCTGCCGTTTTATGAGGGAAAGGACAGCCCTGCGCCCCTCTGCATCTTTCAGCAGGTGCAGGTCATCCACAGCCGCCACCGTCCGTGTTTCCGCCTCTTTTCCTCTTCCATCCTGTGCCGCCTCCAAAAGACCTGCAAAATCCTCTGCACAGGAAATATAACGGTACCTGCGCTTTGATAAGTATTGCTTCACCAGTTCCGTTTTCCCATAGCCGGTTGCCCCATAGATATAGACTGTCTTCCCATGCCTTTTTGCCGCCCGCAGTTTCTTTAATGCGGCCTCCGGCACTATATACCCTTTATCCAACTGACTTTCCCCCTTCAAAAGCCTGAGACTGCCACACCCTTCAGGTTATCCCCAGATCAAAAAAAGGACCGGCTATACTGCTTGCTTAACAGATTGTGCGCTTTACCCATCTTTTTCAACCTCATTTCCATAAAGTTTTCACGTCACAGATGCATGATGTATCAAAGCTACGCTTTATTTTACGCCACTTCTTCTGTTAAGTCCACTCTCCAAACGGATAGTCTGGGGCACTTTTTTTGTTTTTTCAAAAAAGTTTCAAAAAAATTTTATAATTTCTCTTGTTATTGATCCAATTTCGTTCTGATTTATATTCATTTATATATTATTCCCCTGTACGATTCAAACATAATAAAAGGCCAATCCATACGAGACAGAATGACCTTTTCGGGCAAGATACGCTTGCCTTGCAATATCAACAAAAATGCAGCATATAGACACAGCCCCATTGAAATCTTTAAAAGTGTCATTGCTGTTGTCCTGCAAATTAGATGCACCAGCTCCTTGCAGATTAGATGCGCCTGATTTTAGCTTTGTGTGTTGAGTATTAGCAGATTGCCTGCACCATCATTGGCAAGCTATTTGATCGTCATAAAGATTGAGCCAAATTAAGAGATCAGAGAAAAGCAGCAAAAGCAGGTTGCCCTGCTTTTGCTGCTAAATCTCATTATTGTTGATTGCCTGCATGACGATTTCTGCTGTGATCATGTTACTCTTCCTGGAGTCTCCGATCAGAAGACAACTGTTGCATAGATCGTTGATGACACGCGGGGTTCCATCAGATGCATTTAGGATGGCTTCCAGTGCAGCATCTTCAAAAATTGCTCTGGCAGCGCCAGCGCCCTGAAGCTTTTCCAGGATATAGGATCGTCCTTCTTCCTTGGTAAATGCAGGGATCTCATAGTTCATGATGATCCTTTGACGGAATGGTTCATGGACACTAAGACGAAGTGTTGCATTTAAAGATGGAAGCCCGGACAGCAGAACTACAGCACGATCCCTGGAATCCATCTCAAAATTAAATAAAAGCTTGAAGTCATTCAGGATAGCGGAACTGATGTAGTTCGCCTCATCAATGATGATGACAGGCGTTTTCCTTTTTTCAACAGAAAGTCTGGTAAGTTCTTCCTGGATCGCACGGAAGTTGTCCGGTTTCCGATAGTGGGCCTGTGCCCCCAATTCGGCAGCAAGATCCCGATAGAAATCATTGGGACTAAAGGTGGAAAAACAGGTATAGACCACTTTGTATTGCGAGTTGTTTAATCCCTGTCTCCAGGCTCTGATGGCAGTTGTTTTTCCACGGCCGGGACTGCCGGTGAGCAGGCCGAAGCCTTTTGTTTTTGCAAGATAGTTCAGGCGGAACAAAACTTCTTTTGATTCATCCGTTGATACAAAGATTTCCTTGGAGTTCTTTAAAAATGGGTTGAATTCCAAACCATAGCGGACCGTATAATCCATTAGTCATCACCTCCATAAAGACGTGGTTTTTCACGCTTGATATCTGCATTTTCGATCTTATTAAGAAGACGGATGGGTGTAAGCGTACCATCTGCTTCTACAACATAGATGAACTCCATATTAGGAGAATAACGGAGTTTGATCCTCTGTTTTGCAAAACGGTAATCGACCTCATACTCGATATGATCGATCGTAACCACACAGTCAATGGAAACACGACGCTCTAACTCCAGTAAGAATAACTGATCGATCTTATCTTCGGGTAAGCGGTGGAAGCAGTCCGGCTCGCTAAAGTAGCGTTCCTGCGGACTCTTTCCATTCAGGGAAGAGTGGATCTTCTGGTTATACTGATTGACATACGTGTACAGGCTTCCTCGAAGCTCCTCAAGGGTATGGAAATCCCGCATGTCAAGGCCTGCCATCCACTGATCTTTCATGGTACGAAACCAACGCTCCACCTTGGCCTTTTGGGTTGGTGTATATGGCTGGTCATAATGAACCGTAGACCCGATACGGGCAGCAAGCAGGTCTATCTGTTTATTCTTGTAGGAACTGCCATTATCGAAGTTGAATAACTTCGGAACGCCAAACTTTGCAACAGCAGATTTCATGACAGACATAAGGTTTGCAAAGTTATCATTGAAAAAGACATCAATGCCAACGATGTAGCGGCTGGCATCGTCAATAAGTGCAATCACATAAACCTTATGCTTTCTGCCATCTTCTGTTTTCAGATAAGGGCCAACGCTGCTGTCTCCACACCAGACCTCATTGGCATGGGCACGTTCATAACGTCTCATGTCCTGATTGTTCGTTGTCCTTTCTTTTCGTGCAAGGCTGTTAAGGAAACGGTTCACCGTGGATTCTGATAATTCATTACGGTTGACAGGACCGTTGTCGCATAGCTGACGGAAGATGGCTGCCGCAGACATGCGGGGATAGTTCGTTTTCAGATATCTGATCTGTTCCTCAAGATCCGGATGGATCTTTCGAGAAGTACCTTCATCGCTGCGGCTGGAAGGAAGCAGCCCGTCAAAACCATTCTTTTGGTAGTGCTGGTACCAGCGTTTGATGGATGTCGGCGCCGGATGGATGAAGGATCCGTTTGGATGGAGTGCACCACGTGCAGAAGCCGCACGAAAGTAAGCTTCCTTGGATTTGTACTCATCCGGGAGACCGACAATCAGCGGTGAGATCATGGAATAACGCATTAAAGCGATATCCTGTGCTAATTCCTGTTTCATTTAAAGTCCTCTCTTTCGTTTTTTCTTAAGTATAAGAGGAAGCAGAAGCGTTTTCCTGTAAGGCTATGTGGGTGTTAGAAACAGAATATTTGGAGTCTGCCTTATCTGCATGAACTGGTTCCCGGAAAAAGCAAAACACTGCATTACGAGACGGGGCGAGAAAGATAATCCAATACGGAAGGAACGGACCTTCTGCATCCAGTGCTTCACATATCGTTTGATGATGGATGCAATGAGATTTTCATCAACGGAGAGTGTGCCAGCCATGATTTTCTCATAATCTCCAGAAGCCTCATAGTCAGAGATGATAGAAATCTGATCCTGCAGGGATACCTGGGAATAAGGAACAAGTAAAGAAGGAAGTAAAGCATGAGTCCTGCCACAGTGAGAGCATCTGACGCGACAGATAGATAAAGAGATCCCGGAATCATCTTTTTTGAGAGAGCGGGTGTAATAACCATGGATAGTTAAGCAGCCAGAATGGCCACAGGTACACTGCAGCTGGTGAAACTGTAAGGAGTTGATGATATTTTCATAAGTTTTTTGATCGAGTGGATTGCCAAAAGGTACCGTAATTGTTATCATAAAGGTGTTGCTTGCAGTGTTACATTGAAAGATGCCGCACTGTGAGGATTGTTTTGATAGCGGGTATCAAACTTTGGTCGGTGGGATACCTGCTATTCTTGTAACTTTGATATGATAACACAAGAAGGTACTGGTTCAAACACTCTGTTGTAAAATACATCAGAATATATGAGCTAGTACCTTCATTTAATTTGACGAATATAAGAAAGATCTGGAGCACCTAGGGTGCTGGATAACAACGTGTGCAGCGGTACGCCAAGACCTGCCGAATGGCAGCGAGCGACAGAAAGGTGGTGAACCTATCTTACCGACTCAAAATATCGGGCAGCTCCCGATTTCGCCGTAACCCACAAAGAGAACAATGGTACTCCCGTCCAGTCACAGTCCGAGCGAGATAAAACCGTCGCAGGCAATGAGGGCGGCTCTGTCAGACCGACAGTTGGGGTGGAACTCCCGTGGTGTCAGTTCGCTGCTGACCGTTTGGCGACTTCCCTGCGTCAAAAACGCATTGCATTTCGGGGTGTCGAGGACAAATTGAGATGCTCCTATCATAAAGCCAGATATAAGGTGGTCATTAGAATAGAGATTTTGTTAATGCTCTCCCGACCTTAAATACTTCCTTGTGTCTGGCTGCTACATAGGCAGGAAGCACCTGCCTAAATCCAGATAGGAGGTTAAACACATAATGGAAAGGACTATTAAGCGTGGGGACATCTTCTACGCAGACTTAAATCCCGTTGTCGGCTCGGAGCAAGGCGGTACAAGACCTGTTCTTGTTATCTCCAATAATACAGGAAACAGGTACAGCCCGACAATTATTATTGCTCCGATAACGAGCCGTACACACACGAAAGCGAAGCTCCCGACACATACCGAGGTAAAAGATTGTGATAAGCTCGACAAAGATTCAATTATCTTACTTGAACAGATACGGACGATTGATAAACAAAGGTTAAAACAGTATATGGGAATGATGCCCGATAGCATAATGGCAAGAGTTGACAAGGCTCTTGCCATTAGTCTTTCTCTGGCAGACAAATAAAGGAGGTGTATCGAAATATGCTCATTGACGATGAGTGGAATGGCTTGGCAGACCTGTTGGCAAATCTTATAGCGAAATATGCTTCCGAACTGGGCATAGACGGTATGACCGATGCCAGTCATAACAGAGAATGTAGCAGCGATTCTAAAACTTACCCAAATCGCACATTTGTTGTTTCAGAAAACCGCTGATACAATTTTAAGTATAGGAAACAAATATCACGGTTTTGATTGAAAAGGAGTTGCTGTTATTATGAAGAAAGAAAAGATAAAGGTTTACACTTATAAAAGAGTATCCACGGCTATGCAGATTGACGGTTATTCGCTTGATGCACAACGAGCAAGAATGAAAGCGTATGCAGATTTCAATGATTATGAAATTGTCGGTGAGTATGAGGACGCAGGAAAGTCGGGGAAATCAATCGAGGGGCGGCTGCAATTCAGACAGATGATGGAAGATGTAAAGTCTGGAAAAGATAACATCTCGTATGTATTGGTGTTCAAGCTTTCCCGATTCGGGAGAAATGCAGCGGATGTTCTTTCAACTTTGCAGGTCATGCAGGATTTTGGTGTAAACCTAATCTGCGTCGAGGATGGGATTGACTCGTCCAAAGATGCGGGTAAGCTGATGATTTCCGTTTTGTCGGCGGTAGCTGAAATTGAGCGTGAGAACATCCGTGTCCAAACAATGGAGGGCAGAATCCAGAAAGCCAGAGAGGGAAAATGGAATGGCGGATTTGCACCCTATGGCTATCAACTTGTAAATGGCAAGTTGGAAATCAACGAAGAAGAAGCGGTTGCAATCCGAACAATCTATGACCAGTATGTGAATACAGATATTGGCTCAAATGGAATTTCAAAATATCTTGAGAATCATGGAATCCGCAAGATACAGCGTCAGAATGGGAAGAACCCTCTTTTTGACGCCCACTTAGTCCGTCTGATATTGAAAAATCCCGTCTACTGCGGTAAAATTGCTTATGGACGCAGGAAAACAGAAAAAGTCCACGGAACACGAAATGAATACCATCTTGTGGAGCAGGATAATTTTCTTTTGGTAGATGGATTGCATGAAGCTATTATTCCAGAGGATGTCTGGAATGCTGCACAGGCAAAACTGATTGCACAGGCGAAAAAGTATGAACACGTTAATAAAGGAAAAAATGAACGGACGCATCTGCTTTCTGGGATTGTGAAATGTCCTATATGCGGTGCAGGGATGTATGGGAATAAAAGTATCAAATACAAAAAGGATGGTACGAAATACAAAGATTTCTTTTATTATGGGTGTAAACACCGTGGTATGCAGCGGGGGCATAAATGCGATTACAGAAAGCAGATACGGGAAGAGCTTTTGGATGATGCCGTAGCAGAGGTGATAGTGAAGTTAGTCAGCAATCCGAATTTTGCAACAATGATGCAGGAAAAAATCAACATGAAAGTTGATACAACTGCCATAGACCAAGAAATAACAAATTATGAGAAACAGCTCCGTCAAGATTACTCTATCAAATCGAAGCTGATGGAGGAAATTGATAATCTTGACCCAGACGACAGACATTATATCAGACGAAAGTCAGACCTTGATGACAGGCTTTATCGGATGTATGATAAAATAGAAGAATTGGAATCACAGTTGATTGATGCCAGAGCGAAAAAAACATCCATTGAAGCGGAAAAAATCACAGGGGATAATATTTACAAAGTATTGATTTGTTTTGACAAGCTGTATTTCGCTATGAACGATGTGGAACGGCGACAGCTTATAGAAGCGTTGATCGCTGAAATACAGATTTATGAGGAACGCAAACCCAATGGTCAGTGGCTTAAATCAATTCGGTTTAAGCTACCGATTATTGAAAATGATTTAAGCATTGGTTTGGACAACGGTGAACATGTTGAGACGGTAGTTTTGATGTCAAAGGTGAACCCTAACAAGTAAATAAAGTGTAGAGAATTAAGGACTTTCTAAAAGGCTATCGTTAAAAGGTATATGAAGTCGCTACGGAAGTCCTTTTTTGATGCTCCAATGTAGCCGAGTGCGAATTGGTCTACTCGGTAGGGTTGACACTAGGGGATGGATAACAAGAATTTGAACCCCTCTGGGGTTCAACAAGAGTTGCTGCAATAACGCAGCGTATATGTATAAAACTATTGCATTTATGCAGCAAATGTGGTATAATTCTACAAGAGGTGAAATCATGAGTGAACTAGGCGATTATTTAAGAAATATAAGAAATGAGAAGAGGCTAAGCCTGGAAAATGTACATAAAGAAGTGGGGATAACAAATTCTCGTCTTTGCAAAGCTGAGAATGGAGCAGATAATATCTTAACTGCAGCAGATTTAAAAAAATTATCACTACTTTATGATATACCTGTAGTTCCTATGTTTATAATGGCAGGTTTTCTTGATACCTCGGATTTAGAAGAATATCGTTCAGGATTCAAAAATACATCAATGCTTGATTCTGACGAGAAGAGTCACATACAGGATCAGATTGACTTTATCATAAAGAAGAAAGGATAGATTGTGATGATTTTTCATCTTGGAGAATTGTTCTGCGGCCCCGGAGGAATCGGATGGGGAGCCACGCATGCAGATATAGGAAATGAGGATTTTGGAATTGTTCATCAATGGGCAAATGACTTTGATGAATCAACATGTCGTACCTACACTCGAAATATATGTCCCGAGAATCCAGAAAGTGTTTACTGTGAGGATGTGCATACACTTGATTTGGCACAGCTTGGTGCTATTGATGCACTTGCTTTTGGTTTTCCATGCAATGATTTTTCACTTGTTGGATCCAAGCTGGGATTTAAAGGAAAGTATGGACCTTTGTACACATACGGAATAGAAGTACTGAGAATGTATCGTCCGATGTGGTTTCTTGCAGAAAATGTTGGAGGACTAAGGAGCGCAAATGAGGGGAAGGCTTTTGATAAGATACTGTCAGATATGAAGGATGCAGGATATCGCATTTATCCTAACTTATACAAATTTGAAGAGTATGGCATTCCACAGGCAAGGCATAGAATTATCATTATAGGAATTAGAGATGATCTTCCATATGAGTTTAAAATTCCAGCACCAACAGGAGAATTGAAAACTTGCAGACAGGCGCTTGAAGAACCACCGATTCCAGCGGATGCATTTAATAATGAGCTGACTAAACAGTCAGCACAGGTTGTCAGAAGATTAAACTTGATAGGACCTGGTCAGAATGCTTGGGATGTGGATTTGCCTGATGACTTGAAAATACACACTAAAACAAGGATTAGTACAATTTATAAAAGACTAGATCCAGAGAAACCATCTTATACAGTGACGGGCTCAGGCGGCGGAGGAACACATATTTATCATTGGGCAGAACCAAGAGCGTTAACAAACCGTGAAAGAGCAAGGCTGCAGACTTTCCCGGATGATTATGTTTTTGAAGGTTCGAAAGAGCAGGTAAGAAAGCAGATTGGTATGGCAGTTCCTTGCGAAGGCGCAAGAATTATCTTTGAGGCAATTTTGAAAACATTTGCCGGAGAAGTGTATGATTTTGTGAAACCGAATATCAAAGATGAAGATTAAAAACAATACGGATGCAGATTTGATTTAGACTGCATCCGTATTATTTTATTTTGTTATGGCGTCATAAAGTTTCGAGAGGTTTTCTTCTGCTACTTTTTTCTTTAATTGGCACTCCCAGATCACCAATACGTTCCATCCTTGCTCGGAGAGAATGCGATGATTCTCAATATCTCGTTCGACATTTCTGTTTATCTTCTTAGTCCAATATTCTTTGTTGCTGGATGGCCATACAAAGCGTCCGCAGTCATGCATATGCCAAAAACATCCATTTACAAAAACAACGGTTTTATATTTTGGAAGTACAATGTCAGGACATCCGGGAAGACTGCGCACGTTTTTTCTGTATCGAAGACCGCGGGAAAACAAATATTTTCGAACAGTTTCTTCCGGTTTGGTGTTAGTGCTCCGAATATGTGACATGTTTTTGCTTCGTACTTCTTTTGTGTGACTATCAGCCATATCATTCCTCGATTACATCATAATAAACTGCACCTTGCGGAAGTTTGATGTTTGGAACCCACAGTTGCTTTCCACCCCAGCCTTTATTTCCTGTAACTTGATACATGGTAAGCACAACCTTACGTGGGAAAGAACCTCCAAGCTGCCAGTCATTTGGTGACAGTAAAGCACCGGTTCCTTGTGCAACATCTCTGTTCCTGCGAACAATAAGTATGCCCTGAGTGGTTGGATTCTCTGCAAGCATAGTGTCTATGATTGACATGAATGACGGTAATTTGAAGTCAGGGTCAGTTTCAATATGTGAGAGAACTTCTTTCATTAAACGAAGGCTAACCTGGTAATATGGTTCATCATCGTCAAAAGAGGCGAGTAGATCCGAAATTTGGCTGATGGTGTTGTTTTTCGGATTAAATGGATAATAGTTTGTTCCGCCGGAAATAGCAGTAACATGATCTGTATCCAGAACATTCTTTCTAGTAGGATTGAGTCCTTCAGGATAATAAATCTTGATATCATCAATTCCTTGCTCAACCTGGGAAATAATCGCATTGTTTGTAGCGTTGATATCTGCAAACAGCTTATACAGCCTCTCGTCAATATAAACCATCATCATTCCAGGATCACGATCGTATCCAAACATGCGGCTGTGCTGCCACATGGTATCAGCCTGTGGTTTTTTTGCGGTTCGTGTATAGTAGATAGTCTGCAGTCCGGGGAATGTTACTCCTCGGCCAAGGGTGTTTCCGCCAATCACAAAATTGCAGCCAGAAGCATATTCTGAACTTTCAACATCAGTCTTTCCGTTCATTATCAGGACTTTAATTTTATCTTTCGTTAGAAGCTCCGTAACCTTATCCATTATTTGAGAAAATGGTACTTTTGCTGATTTGGTTGGTCCCAGCATGGTGTGCTGTTTTCTTAATTCGGTTGTCAGAACTCCAGTTAAGTTTGCTCTGCACCAATCAAGCTCAGCATTTATACTATCAGCAAATTTCTGATGAACGGCCTGCTTTACACTTGGATGAATTAAGCATGTGGAAGTAGTGCCTCCAGATGCAAGAATCTGTGCGGATACAAGAAGATGCCTTATTACAACGTCTTTTTCCGGTTCTTTCAGATTATCTAAATAGGTTACACAGTCTGGCTTTCCTGTCTTAGGAAAGAAAAAGTCACCTCCAAGATAACTCTTGCCTGGTTTGAAATAATGTGTAAAAAACGGATGCCAGCCTGATTCACGGGTCTGAAGGAAAATAGACTGCGGAGTTCCGGTAACTTGCAAATACAGACTGCTTGCGGCACCGTTTCTGATAGACTCCAAGTATTTATTTATTGAAGACTGACGATTCTTGTTTACTAATGTATTTAAAGATGCAGCGTCTGCCTCATCATCGACAATAAAAAGAGGATTCCCACGCATAAAACCTGTTGAATTAAAAATATTAGCCCATAATTTTAGGATGCGAGCATTTTTCTTCAAGACAACAATAGTAGGGAGCATGAGACTATTTTCTGCAAATACTCTTGCATCGTTTTCACCGCAGATGCAGAAACCATCAAGATCAGCTTTTACACGATCTAAAGTTTGTTGCTGAAGAATAACATTATCTGTAGTAAGAAGAACGAATACAGGAAAGCCGAGATCAGTAGCTTTGCTCATAATACCAAACATCTGACCTGTTTTGCCGGACTGTACGTTGCCTAATAATAATCCGATTTCGTGACTTGTGAATGAGAAATTTTTAAGATAATTATTTCCAACTTCCTCTGCGGTATTGGAGATTGACTCTGCAAGTCCAACATTTCCGCGCTCAATAATCATATCAAGGTAATTCTTTAAATAAGGCATTATTCGTCATCTCCTTCCTGATCTTCTGGTTTGAATGAAAGCATCCAAACATCAAGAGCTGTTCCGTCCTCATCGAGAGCTGTCTGACCAGTCTTTTTTAGATAAAGGTTTTCACAGCCGTATTCCTGCAGGATTTCTTTTGTAATCATACCTTTGCGGTCAGTATCAAGCTGAGTATCATTTACAGGCGAAATAAGTCCTGCGGCGGCAAGTCGGCCTTTGAGCCAGCGTCCCATAATTAATTCGTCTCCAACAGCACTGAACTGCTTATTTCCATCACTTGTAGTATGTGCCTTAAACCAGTAGCCGTCATCTGTGATAATAAAAAATGGCACATTCTTTTCCGGATACCCATCAGTGCGAGTGATTTCTTTTGCAACCGTAAGCTGGGTTTCAAACCAGTCACGAGATTTTCTTTTGCTTCTTGGGGCTGCATAGCAAACATTTACATTTGATTTTGTATAGTGCTTTCCGTCATCCATATGGCGCTCATTAGCGGCAGGAACCTTTAGTGGAAGAAGAAAAGAGGTATACGCCATGCATCGTTTATAGAATTCCACATTTGAAGGTGGAACTTCTGTAACGAGTTCAATACCGGAGAGCGCGGTATTCTTCTCAAAAATAAGAGGCATATCAGTAATATCTCCAATATTTGCTGAACAGTTTGGCATTTTCAGACGAAGAACGTGATCTGATATTTCTTTGCATTCTTCAGCATCTGTTGTCAAAGATGATAATTCATACTGTCTGCGATTGGATGCTTCCATCTTCAGAACCCCTAAATTAGCAGATCCCATAATTGCGGCAAAAGGTTCTCCGTTTTTATAAAAGCAATATACTTTGCCGTGATATTTAAAGGTACGAATCATTCGAACTTCGCCGATTTCATCTGCAATCCATTTCTTGTTCAATTTAAGTGCCGTATGATAGGAACCTTCCGGCATACCCTCTATATAGTACATGCCAATGTTTAGGCAGATGTTTCTGATATTGTATTTCTCGACAAGACTGTCCAGTTCATCCAATGATGCACGAGATACATATCCTACAACAATTTCAACACGATCAGCTTTTGAGAGCTGTTCTTCGAAGCAGTCTGCGATTGTCTGCTGATTATCCTCTGTTCCAAGTGGAAGGATATTTGAATATAGTAATTTCATAAGATACCTCCATTAATCGTCCATTGTTTCCATAATGTCTTCCAGATGCACATTCAGTGCAACACAGATTTTAAGAAGCACATCTGTTGTGATGTTCTCACATTTTCCAAGTTTTGCTACAGAAGCAGAGCTTATGCCTGCCGCTTCCTTCAAATCTTTTTTATTCATGTTTTTATCAATTAGCAGTTTCCATAATTTGTTATAGCTGATTCTCATTGTAGCGAGGTCCTTTCTTAATCATCGAAGAGATCGTCAGAGGCATCCTCTTTTTCAGTTCTCTCTTTTAGTTTTTTATAATATTCCTTTACTTCCTGATATTCGAGCATAAGAGGAAATTCTGGGTCTTCCATGCATTTTCGAATCTCTCGATATTTATATGCATATCTTCTGAGCTCATATATTTCAATTTCAATCATGAGTCCTGTGTTATCGGGAGTCCCGAAATAGCGATCATATTGATATGGAAGCTGTTCTTCTGGGATTAGCATTGTATCATCTAATAAAGACTCATCAATGTTAGTTGGATCAGGATAATTCAAGAATGCTTCATCTTCTGTAAATTCACTATATACTCTTACCCAGTTTTGTGTTGGAAGATCATAGATTTGGCTAGGCCATTCTACAGAATCTACTTGATACGAATAATCCAGACCTTTGAACCTTACGATGGTTTTATATAAAAATGATTGAGGACTTAATAGATAGGTATCGCCAATTTCACCTTCCTCATAGTTAATATACGGATATTGATTTTCTAAGAATTCCCAGTATTCATCCTCGCCTTTATTGGAGTATGTATTTATCAGCTTTTCCAAAAACGGCAGGAAGATAAAGCGTTCTATTTTGTCAGGAATCATGTCATACATCATATCGAAAGTTTTATCGGTATAATTACGGTTCTTCATTCCTTCAAAGAAATTCCCAATCCTTGTCAGCTTGGCATCATATTCGGAAGAAAAATGAACGGCTGTAAAATACTCCTGAAATGATCGATGTATAAAGTAGTAGGTACTTCCTTCCCGATACATGATGCAAAGATTATCGGTGAGATCAAGAAGAAAGTCATGAGGAGTAATTCCCTTGCTTTCTGCAAAGGTGCCTCGAAGGACTTTAGACATATATGCAGTAAAGGATCGTTCATCAAACTCCAGCATTTCGTCTCTGTATGTTCTGGCACAGAATTCAGCAAAAAGCTTTGCAAACTCCTCGGGTGTAAGATTTGTGTGCAGGGGCCTCTTGAATGAACCTTTGGAAGCATCATGCAGACGAGCCATTGTTTCATATGCTTTGCTGTAGAAAACATGCATTTTTGCCGGAACTTCTCCAAAGGAAGAGTATGTCATCAGCATGATAGTCAGTAACAGCGGATTGCTGGCAAATTGATAATGCGAATAATAGAGCTTACTGTCGAGTGCCTGCATGAAGTTTTTCTTTGCAATATCATCCCAAAATTCCAGTTTCTCTACAAGAGCCAATGCCTGCGGTTTTGTTAACGGCTTTATATCAAATACAGAGAATTTTGAGAAAGAAACAAAGGAGTCGTAAATCGGACGTGAAGTCATGATAATTGTATTCCCACTATATGACTTAATGAATGCCTCTAAATCAGATTGAAAGGATTCTCTGGCAGAAGACTGTATTTCATCAAAGCCGTCTAATAGAAGAATCAGCTTTTTATTCTGCAGTGCTTCAACAATAACTTTTTTAGAGATTTCCGAATCGTACTCACAAATTGATTTCCAAATAAAATCGACCACACTGTCCGTAGTGTCTTTGTAATCTTTAAGTGACAAAAAGAGCGGAGTGACATCGGAATATTCGGAATTCTGTGCAGAGGATAGGAAAAGGTGGGTAAGGAACATGGATTTTCCAATTCCTCCGATTCCTTCAATAATAATGTATTTTGATTCAGATTCCAGCTTTTCTACCGTGGCTTCGCTGATTGTGATTTCAGGCTTTGTATCCTTAGCACCAGTAATACGATATTTATGATATTTAATGTCATTGCAGACATAGAGCTCATAAAAAGGATGAGGTTTTTCTGCATACAATAGCGTTTTTTTAGTTGAATAGTAGGATACCGCTTTATCTATATATTTTTTAAACGGATTAACATACTTACTCGGATTTTGTTTAATGCCCTGCATATAAAGAATGCCGTCCTGGTATTCAGCAAGATCCGGTGCAATGCCATGTTCTGCATCAATGATGATAGGAGGCAACGGCTTTTCAGCAGGCTTATTTTTGCTGTCGGCGGCTTCTGTGATAATTGAAACAAACAAGTCAGCTATTTTTTCAGCAGCATTGCATGGGTTAATATCTGGAATATCGGCAGAAAACACATTGCTTAGAGTACCAGCAACAGCATCTGGGAATTGATTTATATAATCAGAAAATTCCATTGGATCAATATAAGCATTTATTTTCTGCGAAATCTTTCGTATGGATGTGCTTCCGTTATAAAACCCTTTGTAACTGCTTTTCTTATACTCATCAAGAATCGGCTGACCTTCTTCTGTGACGATTGCTTCAAATATTGAGCGAGTAAATTTATCCGTACTTCCTCCCGCTCTGATAACGGAGGACAGTTTGTGTATAAAATCTTTAAATTCCATTTTTTATCCCTCCATATCCGTGCCTATCTTAGCCTATCGTCGGCTGACCGACTCTGCCAAGTAGATTGCCTATAATGGAATCAGTCTTGCAGGACTAAAGCGGTCAATAGAAAAACACAGTTTAGTTATTTCCAGTATAACATATATCTGTGGATTTTTCTACTGACTTTACACATTCAAAATTTACGAACACAGATTTTGTGTTTGCAGAAACTGAAAAGTAGTTTTGTGAGATGAAAATTTAATACTTCGTCAGAGCTTTCGCAATGTAACGATAGATTGACAAAAGAACAAATGTTCGATATAATAAACTATCGCTACATTAGGATTAGGTCACGGAACAAGTGCAAAGGATAATAAATAACATAATGGTCAGTTTGACTTTTCCCTTTGGCTGGCCTCTTACGGGAGGCGAAGATAGATGCAGGAAGTGCATGTGGCTTGTCCATGTTGTAAAAATAAACGGTTATTTGACGCAAATCCGATGAATACGGTAGGAACAATCAAGATTAAATGTCCTATCTGCAAATCAGTGATAGCGGTAAATTTCCAACAAAAGAAAGTTCGTACTGAGCGAATCGCCGCACGATAATATCGTAGCGAGCAAAGCCTGACGAAGTATAGGTGTTTAAATCACCTGTATTTTGTCAGGCTTTTTTCTTTTTGCAAATAATAGAAAGTTTGATTTTAAGAATCGTTATTAATATTAATCTTCTGACACCGAGATGAGGCTGCAATTCGATTGCAGTTTCATCTGAGTGCCAGACACACTCAAAACCTGTCTTAAGGTTCATCCCCTGATCAAGGATGCCCAGAGCCGAGAGACAGCAGCAAATTTAATAACAGTCAACCCACTGGGACGGTTGGCCATTTAAGAAGTGAGGATTCATTCTTATGGCCAATATTTATGGGAAGTTCCGTGTGGATTCTCACTTCGATTTCAGATCGAAGGAGGATCTACAATGGACAAATTACAGACAAAAAGTGAAAAGCAGTATTACATCCCTTTAGAGGTAAATGAAGCTTCAAAGGCATTCCTCATTGCGAATGGTTTTGATTTATCAGCCGATGCGGTATGGACAAAAATCGGACACCGCACAGTCCGTGCCATCATGGTTCCGGCAACAAAGGAGCAGTATCTGGAGTATATGAGACCTTTGTGGCGAGAGGACAAGCAGGGACAGAGAGCAAGTAAACAGGAAGATGAACGCAAAATGAAGCCAGTGTCATTGGATCAGCTTTATGAGAGTACGGAGTTTGAAATCTCCGATGGAGTCGATTTGGAAGCCAACCTTATAAAGCAGGAACTGATTGCAGAACTCCATGTGGCTCTTGATGAACTGGAAGAAATGGACCGTACTATTATGCAGATGTTTGGTGATGGTGCTACGGAACAGCAGATTGCGGATGTGGTTCATTTATCGCAGAAGGGTGTAAACAAGAGGAAAAAGAAAATCATTGTTCATTTGAGGACAAGACTTAAAGATTTCTAATAAGTATCATTCTGCCTGCTCATCACGGTGATTTCTGTGGTGAGCAGATTTTTTCAAAAATATTTTTAGAAATGGTACTTAAACCGAGAACGAATGTCCTTTCACTGTCAGAGAGGCAGTAAAGCCACTCGGAAAGGATGGTGTCAAATATGACAATCAGATACAGGACCTGCACTGAAAAGTGCGGCAGCAATCAGCTTGATACAGAGCTTATCGATACGCTTGTCGCAATCAGTGTGGTGTCAAAAAGACTTGCTGAGAAATTGAACGCACTCAGCAAACAGGAAAAAGCCAGGGAAGGAGGAAGTCCAAATGGGAAAGGTCAGCGAATTATCTCAGCTTATCGAAGAACTGAAACATTGTGGTAACACACTCATCGGTGTCTCTGAAGAATTGAAGAACCTCTTTAGTAGTTCTGAAGAAGTGAAAGAAACAGAACCGAATACCAAGACGGCTGAAGAAGTACCTGCAAAAGCACCAAAGAAAGAAAAATTACTTTCCTTAGAAGATGTAAGGGCAGTCATGGCGGACAAGTCTCGCAAGGGATATACGGCAGAGGTCAAAGCACTTCTTACCAAGCGTGGTGTTAACAGACTGTCGGATGTGGATGCGAAGGACTATGCAGCACTTCTTGCTGAAGTGGAGGTGATTGGGAATGCCGGATAAACACGCAGTACTTTCTGCATCTTCCAGTCACAGGTGGCTCGCCTGCCCGCCATCGGCACTTCTTTGTGCAAAGGAAAAGGACAAGCCCAGCGAATTTGCGATGCAGGGAACAGATGCTCATACGCTTTGCGAACATAAGCTGAAAACAGCACTGGGGCAGCAGTCCAAAGACCTGGTAGAGGATCTTACCTTCTTTGATGAAGAGATGGCAGACTGCACCGATATGTATGCACAGTATGTGATGGAGCAGTTATCTGCAGCAAAAGAAAGATGCAGTGATCCGATTGTTCTGATCGAACAGCATTTGGATTTCTCGCAGTGGGTGCCGGATGGATTTGGTACTGGAGACTGCGTCATCGTGGCAGATGAGATGCTGACCGTAATTGATTTCAAGTATGGAGTCGGCATTCTGGTAGAAGCAGAAAACAATCCGCAGATGATGTGCTACGCACTTGGTGCATTATCTCTCTTCGATGGAATTTATGACATCAAAGAGATTACAATGACAATCTTTCAGCCAAGAAGGGAACATGTCAGTAGCTTTACGATTTCAAAGGAGACATTGCTTTCCTGGGCGGAAGAAACGCTTGCTCCGACCGCGGAATTGGCGGCAAAGGGCGAAGGCGAATACAAAGCCGGAGACCATTGTCAGTTCTGCAAAGTCAAAGCCACCTGCAGAAAGAGAGCCGAATACAATCTGGAACTTGCTCGTTATGATTTTGAGATGCCTGCCACCCTTGAAGATGATGAAATAGAGGTCATTCTTGCAAAAGCAGACGAGCTGGTATCCTGGGTAAACGACATTAAAGAATATGCCCTTCAGCAGGCAGTCAGCGGCAAGGAATGGAAAGACTGGAAGCTGGTCGAAGGCCGTTCTAACCGCAAGTATATAAATGATAAAGCTGTGGCAGAAAGGGTAGAAAAAGCCGGATATGATCCGTATGAGAAAAAGGTGGTCGGTATTACTGCAATGACCAAAATGCTCGGAAAGACCAAATTTGAGGAACTGCTCTCAGGGCTTATCGAAAAGCCGCAGGGCAAGCCAACATTAGTACCAATGTCGGATAAGCGTCCGGCAATGAAAAATACAGCAATCAATGATTTTAAGGAGGACAACGAATATGTCAAATAATTATAAGAACCCAACCAAAGTAATCACAGGACCTAAGACAAGATGGAGCTATGCGAATGTATGGGATCCGAAGTCAATCAACGGCGGTACGCCAAAGTACAGCGTGAGCCTTATCATTCCAAAGTCTGATACTGCAACGGTAAAGAAAATAGAAGCGGCAATTCAGGCGGCATATGAAGAAGGCGAATCAAAACTCAAAGGAAACGGCAAGAGCGTACCTTCTCTTAAGGTATTAAAAACTCCGCTCAGAGACGGCGATTTGGAAAGACCGGATGACGCAGCTTACGCAGACAGTTATTTTGTGAATGCAAATTCTGCAACAGCACCTGGCATTGTAGATATGGACTGCCAGCCGATTTTGGAACGCTCCGAAGTTTACAGCGGCGTCTATGGCCGTGCCAGCATTAACTTCTATGCATTTAATTCCAACGGCAATAAGGGAATTGCCTGCGGTCTTAACAACTTGCAGAAGATTGCCGATGGAGAACCTCTTGGAGGAAAGTCCAGAGCAGAGGATGATTTTGCAGCAGATGACGATGATGATTTCTTATCTTAAGAAAGGGACAGGTGAAAAGACATGGAAACAGCACAGGCAATTTTGGTAATCGTATTACTTGCGGTATGGTCTTGCATCAGCATTTCGTTTCTGATCACATCCATTCAGAGTCTGATTTATGACCGCAGACGTGAAAAGAGAGAAATTGAAAGGGATAAGCGAGACCTCGAATACCACGAGAAAAGGATGAATGGTTATAAGTAAAATGATGGTGGGGCGGCAGGAGAAATCTTGCCGTCTTGTTTTTTAGGAGTGTGACGAAATGAAAAATATCAGTATTGACTTGGAAACATACAGTGATGTGGATCTTAAGAAGTGTGGCGTTTATAAGTATGTGCAGTCCCCGAATTTTGAAATCTTATTATTTGGATATTCTGTAGATGGAGGAGCAGTGCAGGTGGTTGATCTGGCACAAGGTCAAGTAATCTCAGATGAAATTATAGATGCGCTCACAAATGAGCAGATTACTAAATGGGCATTCAACAGCCAGTTTGAAAGAATCTGTCTGTCGGAGTATTTGAGAAGATATTATCCGCAGAAGTTTATTAGTTACAACATAGAGGAAGATACCGTAGGAGATTATCTTTCTCCGGTTTCATGGAAATGTACGATGACGTGGTCTGCTTATATGGGACTTCCATTATCGTTGGAAGGTGCCGGCAAGGTATTAGGATTGTCAGAACAGAAGCTGAAGGAAGGCAAAGAACTCATTCGATATTTCTGTGTTCCTTGTAAGCCTACGAAAGTAAATGGCGGCAGGACACGAAATCTTCCGGAGCACGATAAAGAAAAGTGGGATGCTTTTGTAAAATATAATATCCGTGATGTTAAGGTAGAGCTTTCCATTCAGGAGAGACTTTCGAAGTTTCCTGTGCCGGATTTTGTTTGGGAGGAGTTTTGGCTTGACCAGGAAATCAATGACCGAGGGATTGCTCTTGATATGACGGTTGCTAAAAATGCAATTGTATTCGACAAACATTCTAAGGATAAACTGACAGCAAAAATACAACATTCGACAGGTATCGACAATCCCAATAGTGTTATGCAGATGAAAGCATGGCTGTCGGAAAATGGCATTGAAACAGACAGTCTTGATAAGAAGGCAGTGAAAGAACTGATTGCAAGTACTCCGGAACATATTCGTGAGGTCCTGGAAATCAGACAGCAGCTTGCCAAGTCTTCCGTGAAAAAATATCAGGCAATGGAGAATGCAGTCTGTGAGGATTACAGGGCAAGAGGTATGTTTCGCTTTTATGGTGCAAACCGAAGCGGCAGGTGGGCAGGTCGTATGATTCAGCTGCAGAATCTGCCACAGAACCATCTGCCGGACTTAAGGGAAGCAAGGGAACTTGTAAAAACCGGAAACTATGAAGCGATGGAGTTTTTATATGATGATATCCCGGATACTTTATCACAGCTAATCCGTACAGCGTTTGTGCCGAGAAAAGGAATGAAATTTATTGTAGCCGATTTTTCTGCGATTGAAGCAAGGGTTCTTTCCTACCTTGCGAAGGAAGAGTGGAGAAGTGATGTCTTCAAAAATAATGGGGATATCTATTGTGCATCGGCATCTGCGATGTTTGGTGTTCCGGTGGAAAAGCACGGTGTGAATAGTGAACTGAGACAAAAAGGCAAAATCGCAGAACTTGCCCTTGGATACGGCGGTTCTGTTGGTGCATTGACTGCGATGGGGGCTATCGAGATGGGACTGACAGAAGAGGAACTGCAGCCGCTTGTGGATTCTTGGAGAGCAGCAAATCCGAATATCGTACAGTTTTGGTGGGCGGTTGACAGGTGCGTAAAAAAGACCATCAAAGAACGAAGCGACACAGAAACTCATGGCATTCGTTTTTATTACAAAAGCGGAATGCTTTTTATAGAACTCCCAAGCGGCAGAAGACTTTCTTATGTAAAACCAAAGATGGGAATCAATAAATTCGGAAGTGAGTCTGTAGTTTATGAAGGTATCGGAGGAACAAAGAAGTGGGAGCAGATTGAAAGCTATGGTCCTAAATTTGTCGAGAACATCGTGCAGGCAATCAGCAGAGACATTCTTGCCTACGCAATGAGAACCTTATCACATTGTTTTATTTGTGGCCATGTGCATGATGAACTCATTATTGAATGCAGCAAGGATACATCCCTTGATGCTATCTGTGAGCAGATGGGAAGAACGCCTCCGTGGATTCCGGGACTTCTTCTTCGTGCAGATGGATACGAATGTGATTTTTATAAAAAAGATTGATACAGCGGTACTTAAAATGAGGGTTCATGTCCTTTCACTGTCAGAGGGCATGGACCCTTAATCTTTTAAATTGGAGGCAGCGTTATGTTTTATGTGAAGGAAACGATAGGAGATGCACTGGAAGTTAATATCGAAATCAACGATGAGAATGTATTCTGCAGATGTCCGCATTGTGGCTCTGAGGTACAGGTGGATTTGCAGGAAATCTTAAGTGATGGTGACAGTGATCTCTTTGGAACAGCAGTGCTGTGTGAGAATTGCAGCAGAAGAATGATGGGAGGAGAAATGGATGGCAATCAGTAAATACAACAGCGAAGGCTATCATGATCCGACTACCCATGAAGCCTTGAAAACAGTAGAAAAAGAGGAAAGGGCAGCTAAGCGAGCTGCCAATTTGTATAAGCCGGATGAGTTTCGGCCGCTTGTATATATCTGCAGTCCGTACCGTGGGGATACGGAAAAGAATGTCGAAAAAGCAAGAAAGTATTCACGCTTTGCAATTGAGAACAAGGCAATCCCTATTGCTCCGCATCTTTTGTATCCACAGTTTATGGATGACAGTAATCCGGAAGAAAGATACCTGGCAACTCATACCATCAATTATGTATTGGTTGGAAAGTGCCAGGAGATGTGGGTGTTTGGAGAAGATCTCTCGGAAGGAATGGCTCGTGAGATAGCACTGGCAGAAAGACGCAGAATGAAAATCAGATATTTTACAGAAACGATGGAGGTGGCTAAGAGATGAAGCTAACAATATTTACAGCAAATTGCATAGGAAATCCTGCCAATACACTATATCCCAATAAGGCAGAGATAGAAAACAAGGAGGATATGATGGCGGTTATTTCTCGTGACCATGTGTGTGCAGAGTTCAAAAACTGCCATCGTTCCAACGATGATTTTATCTCTTCTGATGTAGAGGTTATGGACTGTGATAACGATCATAGTGATGATCCAAAGGACTGGATTACAGCTGAGAAATATGAAGAACTCTTTCCCAATGTTTCGTATATCTTAGTACCGAGCAGAAATGACGGAAAGGTGAAAGGCAAGAGGTCTGCAAGACCGAGACATCATATTTACTTTCCTCATGGCAGGATCACAGCTGCCGATGAAGTGGCAGGAATTAAGACAAGACTGCAGGAAATCGCACCATTTTTTGATGACAATGCACTAGATGCAGCAAGGTTTATCTTTGGCCATGCTCCGGTTGATATTGTTTGGCATGAAGGAAGCAGAACCATTGAGGAGTTTTTGGATGAGATGGACTTTGCCGAATATGACAGTGCTACGCAGGGCATTGCCGAAGGTTCCAGAAACAGCACTATGAGTCATATTGCCGGAAGACTGATTAAACGATACGGCAATACAGAAAAGGCACATGATATTTATTTGGAAAAGGCACAGCTTTGCAATCCTCCGCTTGAAGACAGCGAACTTGCTTTAATTTGGAGCAGTGCGGTGAAGTTCGGAAAGAAGGTACAGTCACAGGTTGGCTATGTATCACCGGAAGAGTTCAATAAGGGATTTAGTCTGAAACCGGATGATTACTCAGATATTGGACAGGCGAAGGTACTGTCATGTGAATATGCGGGCGAACTTGCATTTACGGATTCGACAGATTATATGCGATATGACGGTACGCATTGGGCGGAGTCAAAGCAGATGGCTGTTGGTGCTTGCGAGGAGTTTTTGGATGAACAGCTGAAGGAAGCAACAGCTGCAGTGGAGAAAGCAAAGAAAATGCTCCTTGATTCGGGAGTTGATAAAGAGTCGGTTTTGGCAGGTGGCAAGGCACTGGAAAAAGCTATTGATGAAGGAAGTGAAAAAGCTTTCAAGGAATTTGTGATGGCATCAAAATATTATGCCTTTGTGATGAAACGAAGAGATATGAAGTTCGTAACTTCTGCACTTCAAGCAGCAAAGCCAATGCTCCTTAAGAAAATCTCAGATTTTGACAGCCAGGAGTTTCTCTTAAATGCTCCCGATGCTACTTACGATTTGCAGGATGGAAGTAATAAGGAACACGCGGCAGAAGATCTGATTACCAAGATGACTGCAGTTTCTCCAAGTGAGGATGGCATGGAGTTATGGATGGATGCACTCGACAACTTTTTCTGCAGTGATAAGGAACTGATTGATTATGTGCAGCAGATTGTTGGTCTGTCTGCGATTGGAAAGGTGTATGTTGAGGCATTGGTTATCGCCTATGGAGAAGGAAGCAATGGAAAGAGTACCTTCTGGAATACCATTGCCAGGGTGCTTGGAACATACAGCGGAACGATTTCCGCAGATGCTCTGACTGTAGGATGCAAGCGTAATGTTAAGCCGGAGATGGCAGAACTGAAAGGAAAAAGACTGGTCATTGCTGCCGAATTAGAAGAAGGCATGAGACTGAATACTTCCATCGTAAAACAGCTTTGTTCCACCGATGAAGTGACAGCTGAAAAGAAATATAAGGATCCGTTTAAGTATGTGCCGACACACACCCTCGTTCTATACACCAATCATCTCCCAAAGGTGGGAGCCAATGATGATGGTATCTGGCGAAGGCTTATTGTGATACCGTTCAATGCAAAAATCACGGGCAGCAGTGATAGGAAAAATTATGCTGATTACCTTTATGAAAACGCAGGAGGGGCTGTGCTCTCATGGATTCTTGATGGTGCTGCGAAAGCCATCAAAAATAAATACAAGCTGAAGACTCCAAAGGTGGTGGAAGATGCCATTAATAAATATCGTGAGAACAATGACTGGTTCTCTGCGTTCGTTGAGGAATGCTGTGAGGTAGATTCCACATATACACAGAAGTCGGGCGAGTTCTACCAGGAGTATCGCTCTTACTGTGCAAGGACGGGTGAATATACGAGAAGTACCACTGATTTCTATACGGCACTTGAGAATGCAGGCTTTGAAAGAAAGAGATTTAAGGATGGAGTTAAAGTCCGTGGAATTCGCTTAAAATCAGACTTTCTTGACGATTAATTGCAGATAGGGTGATGGTCGTTGTGAGTCAATATATAAAACCCCTTTAGGGCGGATTTTTTCTAAAAAATCACTCTATATAAAGTTTATGAAACGACTGCCATAGACCATCACCATTAAGGAATTGGAGGTACTTATGCGAGAAAAAGAAATAGAAAAAAGACTTGTGGCAGAGGTAAAAAAGAATGGCGGTATTTGTCCTAAGTTTGTATCTCCTGGATATGCAGGAATGCCGGACAGAATCATTCTGCTTCCAAAAGGTAAGATTGCTTTTGCAGAACTTAAGGCACCAGGGCAGAAACCGAGGGCTTTGCAGGTCGCAAGGCATAAAATTTTGATGGGACTTGGGTTTCGAGTATATGTTATTGATGGAACGGAACAGATTGGAGGTGTGATTCGTGAAATACAATCCACATGATTATCAAAGGTATGCGACAGAATATATCGAATCACATCCGGCAGCTGCAGTCTTTCTTGATATGGGTTTAGGAAAAACAAGCATCACGCTGACTGCACTTAATAATCTGCTGTTTGATTATTTTGATGCCCATCGCATCTTAGTAGTAGCACCGCTTCGTGTGGCAAGAAATACATGGTCGGATGAAATTGAAAAATGGGATCATCTTCATAATCTTACCTTTGCGATTGCAGTTGGAACAGAAAAAGAAAGAATTGCAGCACTAAAGCAAAAAGCGGATGTCACGATGATCAACCGTGAAAATCTGCAGTGGCTGATAGAAAAGAGTGGACAACCCTTTGAGTATGACATGGTGGTAATTGATGAACTGAGTTCCTTTAAGAATCATCAAGCAAAGCGATTTAAGGCACTGATGAAAGTAAGACCCAAGGTTAAAAGAATCGTGGGACTTACAGGAACACCAAGCAGCAACGGTCTTATGGATTTGTTTGCAGAATTCAAAATTTTAGATATGGGTGCAAGGCTTGGAAGATTTATCGGTCAGTACCGAAATACTTATTTTAAACCGGACAAGGTGAACGGTCCTATTGTGTATAGTTATAAACCACTTCCCGGAGCAGAAGACGCCATCTATGAAAAAATATCAGATATCACGATTTCCATGAAGGCAGCAGACCATTTAAAAATGCCGGAACTGGTAAACACAAAGTATATGGTGCATCTGTCCGACAAGGAAAAGAAGAAGTATGAAGATATGAAAGCAGAGCTTGTTCTTGCACTTCCGGAAGGAGAAATCACAGCGGCAAATGCAGCATCCCTTTCCGGGAAACTGTCACAGATGGCAAACGGTGCAGTTTATGCAGATGATGAGAGTATTCTTCCCATTCATGACAGAAAGCTGGATGCCCTAGAGGATATTATTGAATCTGCCAATGGAAAACCTCTGCTGATAGCATATTGGTTCAAGCATGACCTTATGAGAATCGAAGAAAGGCTTACAGAAAAGAAGATTTCGTTTGAGAGGCTTGATACAGATGCCAGTATGAAAAAATGGAACAAGGGAGAACTTCCTGTAGCACTGATTCATCCGGCATCAGCAGGACATGGTCTGAATCTTCAAAGCGGTGGTTCCACACTTGTGTGGTTTGGAATTACTTGGAGCCTGGAACTTTATCAGCAGACAGTAGCGAGACTTTATAGGCAGGGACAGAGCAGTGGAACAGTAACTGTGATTCATATTCTGACTCAAGGTACGGTCGATGAAAAAATCATGAAAGCACTGGCTGATAAAGACAGCACACAATCGGCACTGATCGATGCAGTAAAAGCAGAATTGTAAATCAAAGACAATCAGAGTCAATCCGAGGGAAATTTATACTTTCGGAGGTTAGGCTTATGACAGCAAGAGAATTTTTGAACAGACCATTTCTTCTGAATAATAAAATCAATGATAAGAAGATAAAGCTTGGATTTTACCGAGAATTGTCATGCAGTCCATCATCACCGGGATTCGAGGAGCATTTTTCAAGCAATCGAAATACAAAAGCACCCTTTGTTCGTTACCTAGAAAAGATAGATGATTTAGAGCGAGAGATTGCTGAAGATTATAAAGTGCTTGAGAAGGTTAAAACCGAAGTGGACACTGCAATTGATGTTGTGGAAGATCCAATGGAACAGATGATTTTAAGATACAGATATTTGGAATTTCTATCAATACCTGATATATCTGTTCGAATGCATTACTCTCTGCGTTGGACAAAGAAACTTCACAGACGTGCATTGGACAGTTTTGAAAGAGGACACCCCTAGATCACCCCTAGGCCACTCCCCGTTCATATTGAGATGATGTAAAATGGTATTGTAGAAAAATATATAAAACAACAGAGCCTTTGTAGGAGAAATCCCGCAGAGGCTTTTGTTATGTTCAGATGGAGGTGAAAACAGTGCCAAGAAAACCAAAGAAACCGTGTGGTTATCCTGGCTGTCCTAATTTAACAGAGGGTAGATATTGCAAGGAACATGAGAAACAAATGAACCAATCCTACGAGAAGTATGGCAGAGATAAAGCTGTACGCCGTAGGTACGGAAGAGCATGGAAACGAATCCGTGATAGCTATGTCAAGGAGCATCCATTTTGTGAGATTTGTTTTGAAAAAGGAATCATTGTACCGGTGGATGAAGTTCATCACAAGCTGCCGCTGTCAGAGGGTGGCAATCATAACAAAGATAATTTGATTTCTCTTTGCAAATCATGTCATGCAAAGATTCATGCCGAACGTGGAGATTATCAAGGTGGCAAAAAACATCGTGTTTATGGATATGATGACTGATCCTAGGGGCGGTCAAAATCTCTAAAATGACCGTCACCGTGGAACGGCGTGGGGTCTTGCGTGTGAAAAAGGCGAAATCAAAAGGGTAATTAAAAGCAGTCACATTCCCGTAACTTCTTATTTAGTCGAGTTAATCGTCTTCAGATAAGTACCAACCATGTTCACTATGATAACTTGGTGCATGAGGTTCTTCATCTCCCCATGCTCTTTTACTGATTTCACGATCAAAAGCATCTAGCTTATTTTGACATTCTAAACGATAGTCTTCGTCAAAATCTGGATTGCAACAGTATCTAATTCCTCATCGGAGGCATTTTTAAGAAATGAGTTAAATTCATCTTCGTTATAGAGGAATGTCAATAGAGAAAAAGCAATAGTGGCTAAACCGGCGCCCACTTTTATTATTTTTTCGATGTTTATTTTCATAGAGATACCTCTTTTCTTTTTAATAATATTCTAATGCATGACTATACGATAATCAATAAAGAGAGGAAGTGAAATCGTGCCTACGAAATCAAATAATATAGGCGGTCGTGGCGGTGCCAGACCTGGTGCCGGACGTAAGAAATCGGCTGTCAAAGAAAAAGCAAATAACGGAAATCCGGGCGGCAGAAGATTAGAGGTTCTGGATATCCCGGATGTGGAAGGCGTGGAGATGCCAAAGCCACATGACTTCCTGTCAGCAGAGCAGAGAGATGGAAAGAAGCTGCAGGCATCTGAAATATATGAGGAAACCTGGCAGTGGCTGAAGAAGATCGGATGCGCATCGAAAGTATCTCCGCAGCTGCTTGAGCGATATGCGATGTGTTCTGCTCGTTGGATTCAGTGTGAAGAGATGACAAATAAGCTGGGTTTTCTTTCCAAGCATCCAACGACACAGAAGCCTATTCCATCTCCGTTTATCAATATTGGCATCAACTATATGAACCAAGCTGTAAGGCTTTGGAATGAAATATTTCAGATTGTGAAGGAGAACTGCAGTACCGATTATGACGATGCTGCACCACAGAATGATTTGATGGAGAGACTCCTAAGAGCAAGGGAAGGAAGATAGCATGATTGAAAAAGTAAATCCGAGCCATCCGGATAAGGTGGCAGACAGAATTGCAGGTGCAATTGTTGACCTGGCATATAAGATACAGGATAATCCGAAGATTGCCGTAGAGGTGCTCATTGGCCATGGTTATGGGCATGTGGTGATTGAAACCTCTGCAGAAATGGAAAAAGAAGATGTTGCATTTATTGTGGAGCGCATGGCACCGGGAATCCGTGTGTTCATTCAGATTGTTCCGCAGGATGAGCATCTTGCTAAAAATCAGTCTAAGGGAATGCGATGTGGAGACAACGGCATCTTCAAAGGTGTGCCGCTGACAGAGGAGCAGAAAGTAATCTCTAAGATTGCAAGAGAAATTTACACATCCTATCCATATGATGGAAAGTACATTCTTGATGATGATCGCCTTATCATTTGCCAGAGCAATGCAAAAACTACAGATTTGAAAAACACATATCCAAGTGCAGAAATCAATCCGCTCGGTGATTGGACTGGAGGCATTGATGTAGACTCCGGTGCTGCCAACAGGAAACTTGGAAGTGACATGGCAGAGTCCGTGACAGGAGGAGGTCTTCATGGAAAGGATCTGTCAAAGGCAGATGTTTCCGTGAATATTTACGCATTCCTGAAAGCACAGGAAACAGGACAGCCTGTGGAAATCTGCTGTGCCATTGGAGACGATACGGTTGATGGCAGACCATATGAAGAAATCGTAGAGATTGCAAGAGACTATATTCAGTCCATCGGCGGATTTGAGAAGTTTGCCGAATGGGGATTATTTTAAGGAGGCGGCTATGGGCAAGACAACAACAGAAATGCAGCTTGTAGCTGTTTCAAAACTGATTCCTTATGTAAATAATGCAAGAACACATTCTGCAGAGCAGGTCATGAAGCTGAGATCCTCTCTTCGAGAGTTCGGTTTTATCAATCCTGTCATTATTGACAGAGAATATAACGTGATTGCAGGACACGGAAGAATCATGGCTGCAAAGGAAGAGGGCATCACAGAAGTTCCGTGTGTATTTGTAGATTATCTGACTGAGGCACAGAAGAAAGCCTATATCCTTGCCGACAACCGAATGGCGATGGATGCAGGATGGGATGAGGAACTTCTCCGTATTGAAATTGAGTCCTTGAAAGATATGGATTTCAATGTGGGACTGACCGGATTTTCCGAAGACGAGCTTGCAGAACTTTATGGAGAAAACAAGCAGTCCGAAGTGGAAGATGATGATTATGATTTGTCCGATGCACTGGAAAAGGCGGCCTTTGTAAAAAGGGGAGATATCTGGACGGTCGGCAGACATAGACTGATGTGCGGTGATGCGACTTCTTCTGAAGATGTGGCGCAGCTGATGGATGGGAAGAAAGCAAATCTCATCGTAACAGATCCTCCGTATAACGTTGCCTTTGAAAGTTCAGACGGACTTTCCATTAAAAATGATAAAATGGCAAATGATAAGTTCTATGACTTTCTGCTTTCTGCCTTTAAGAATATGGCAGAGCATCTGGAAAAGGGTGGCTCGGCTTATGTGTTCCATGCAGATACAGAAGGTCTGAATTTCAGAAAAGCATTTGTGGATGCAGGCTTTCATTTGTCGGGGTGCTGTATCTGGGTAAAGAACTCTCTGGTGCTTGGCCGAAGTGATTATCAGTGGCAGCATGAGCCAGTGCTTTATGGCTTTCTTCAGAATGGCAAGCATTACTGGAGCAAGAGTGCCGGCAGAAGTCAGACTACCATTTGGAACTTCGATAAGCCAAAGAAGAATAAGAATCATCCGACCTCAAAGCCGCTTGATCTTCTTGCTTATCCGATTGGAAACTCCAGTCATGAAAATGCCATTGTCATTGATACCTTTGGCGGCAGTGGCTCTACTCTGATGACCTGTGAGAAAACGAATCGTATCTGTCATACGATGGAACTGGATGAGAAGTACGCATCGGTAATCCTTCGCAGATACGTGGAAGATACCGGAGATGCAGAGAAAGTATTTGTGATCAGAAACGGAGAAAGACTTGCTTACTCCGACCTTGTAAAAGAGGTGGAGGGAGCAGATGGAGAATAACAACTTAACACTTGGAAGTTTATTCGATGGTTCGGGTGGATTTCCTTTAGGAGGCTTGATTTCCGGTATTACCCCTGTGTGGGCATCGGAGATTGAGCCTTTTCCTATTCGTGTAACAACCAAAAGACTGCCACAGGTAAAACATTATGGAGACATCTCCAAGATGAACGGGGCAGAAATCCCTCCCGTGGACATCATAACCTTTGGCAGTCCATGCCAGGATATGAGTATTGCAGGTAAGCGTGACGGACTTTCCGGCTCCCGTTCTTCACTGTTTTATGAGGCAGTCAGAATCATAAAAGAAATGAGGTGTAAGACAAATGGACAAAAACCAAGATTTATCGTCTGGGAAAATGTCCCCGGAGCATTCAGTTCAAACAAGGGAAAAGATTTCCGTGCCGTCCTCGAAGAGGTCTGCAAAATCAAAGACGAATCAGTGTCTGTGCCTAAACCTGGCAAATGGAACAATGCAGGAAAGATCATGGGAGATGATTACTCCGTTGCCTGGAGACAGTTTGATGCTCAATTTTGGGGAGTTCCCCAGAGAAGAAAACGTATCTACCTTGTCGCAGATTTTGCAGGTTGGTGTGCCGGAAAAATATTATTTGAGTCAGAAGGCTTGTCTGGGTATTCTCCGAAGAGCATCCAGTCGTGGCAAGGTTCTGCCTCCGCTTCTGCAGAGAGCACTGGAGATGCAGGCATCGGCTTAATGTTTGAAAACCACGGACAGGATGCAAGATATACGGGTCCTCTTGATGTGTCTCAGACCGTTCTTTCTACTTATGGAACAGGCGGCAACAATCAGCCGTTTGTAGTGGAAACACCAAAGACACTGAAAATCCGAAGTGGATGTGAAGGCGGCGGCAAAGGACCACTCATCCAGGAGAACAAGTCAGCAACACTTGGAACGAGCAACGATCAGACCTTGTTTCAGCCAGTTGCTTATGGCATCTGCTCCAAGGACAGCAACTCCATGAAATCAGCTAATCCAAATAGTGGATTCTATGAAGCTGATACAAGCAGAACCATTGATGGCAATGGTGGAAATCCTAGCTGCAATCAGGGCGGAATTGCTGTGATTGAGGGAAATGGTACTCGTCCTTCTCATAAGGGTGTTGGTTATAAGGAATCGGATGTTATGTATACGCTGAATGCGACAGAACAGCATGCAGTGGCTTATGGTATCGGAAGACCCGCCATGAATCAGGGATACAATGCAAAGTTCAGTTTTCAGATTGAAGAGGAAGTCGAACCGACCATTGTGACGGCAGGCGCAAGTGGTGTCGCACATCCGGTGTACTGTACGAGCAAAGCATCCTATCATACGATTGCAGAAGAGAATCTGGCAGGAACACTGGTGGCATCTGATTATAAAGATCCTCCGACTGTCACAGCTGAACCAAAGTATATCGTCAGAAGGCTGACACCAACCGAATGTGCAAGACTGCAAGGATTTCCGGATTGGTGGTGTGATGATCTTGCTATAGAAAATCCTACGGATGAGGATATTTCTTTATGGAGAGATATCTTTCAGACACAGGCTGATGCGATGGGAAAGAAGACAAAACCGAAGTCAGATAACCAGATCAGAAAATGGCTGCAGAGTCCGCATTCCGATTCAGCAGAATATAAGATGTGGGGAAATGGTGTGGCACTTCCGAATGTTGTATTTGTACTGTCTGGCATAGCATATTATGCACAAAAATCACAGGGATAAACTAGGTGGTATACTTAAACAAATTTTACAGGAAATAACAACTTAAAAAATGGGATATACTAAGCAATAAAAAACAAAAAAGGC
>ERZ808044.641-NODE-641-length-32129-cov-7.251966_pt1 | contig 32129 bp, 37 predicted proteins | sample MGYA00380195_ERZ808044 | MGnify/ENA primary metagenome ERZ808044 (study PRJEB31490, sample SAMN06133423) | mouse gut metagenome | isolation source: Z7_2 | host: mice | place: China: Chengdu | collected 2015-05 ...
ACTTTTGAACAAATGTTGGAGGAGTCTTTCAAGACAATAAGAAATGGAGAGGTTGTAGATGGTACTGTCATCGATGTGAAGCCCGATGAAATCATCTTGAATATAGGTTACAAGGCAGACGGTATCATCACAAGAAGCGAGTATACGAACGAGACGAACGCAGATCTGACTACGATGGTGTCAGTGGGGGATGCCATGACTGCAAAGGTCTTGAAGGTTAATGATGGCGAAGGTCAGGTGTTATTGACGTATAAGAGGCTTGCTGCCGAGAAGGGCAATGAGAGACTTAAGGAAGCGTATGAGAATCATGAAGTGCTGAAGGCTCCTGTTGCACAGATTCTCGGAGGCGGATTGAGTGTTGTAGTCGAAGAAGCAAGGGTGTTTATCCCTGCCAGCTTAGTTTCCGATACTTATGAGAAGGATCTTACGAAGTATCAGGGACAGGAGATTGAGTTTGTGATCAGTGAGTTCAATCCGAGAAGGAACCGTGTGATCGGTGACAGGAGACAACTGCTTGTTGCAGAGCGTGCTGAGAAGCAGAGAGAGCTTTTTGCAAGGATTCAGGCAGGAGACAGGATGGAAGGCACTGTTAAGAATGTAACGGACTTCGGTGCATTTGTGGATCTTGGAGGGGTTGACGGACTCCTTCATATCTCAGAGATGTCCTGGGGACGAGTTGAGAATCCTAAGAAGGTATTCAAGGTTGGCGAGAAGCTGGAGGTTATGATTAAGGAGATCCACGAGACTAAGATTGCACTGAGCCTTAAGTTCCCGGAGAGCAATCCATGGGCGAACGCGGAGGAAAACTTTGCAGTCGGTACAGTGATTAACGGGCGGGTGGCAAGGATGACCGATTTTGGTGCGTTTATCGAGCTTGCACCGGGGGTTGACGCGCTGCTTCATGTTTCCCAGATTGCAAGAGCGCATGTTGATAAGCCGTCAGACGTGCTTTCCGTAGGCCAGGAGATTACTGCGAAGATTGTAGATCTCAATGTTGCGGATAAGAAGATTAGTCTGAGCATGAAGGTTTTGGAGAATTCTTCCGATGCTTCAGCAGACGATGCCGAGTAATAGCAGATAGAAGCGTATATAAGTATGAAAGAGAAGGACAGAGATTCGGTGGGGTTTCTGTCCTTTTTGCGTTGGGGGAGAGGGAAATGTTCCGTTAAAATTTCGACAAGATGTTCGGGGAAATATACAAGGAAATACTGGAATCTACTAGATAATTAGGGGATTTTGTTGTATAGTAGATAAAGAGAAAATAGGAAGGAAGGATAAAGGGATGGCATTGTTAACGTTTAAGGGTGGAATTCACCCGGATGACGGCAAGAGCCTGGCGAAGGATAAGGCGATTGTCGAAGTAAAACCCAAAGGGGATCTGGTGTATCCGGTTTCTCAACACATAGGCGCTCCTGCCAATCCGGTAGTAGCAGTTGGAGACCGTGTATTAAAAGGTCAGATGATTGCGGAAGCCGGAGGGTTTGTGTCGGCGCCGATCTATGCGTCGGTTTCAGGAAAGGTAAAAGCAATCGCACCTCACTTGAACCCGACAGGAGGTACTGTGAACAGTATTGTGATCGAGAACGACGGTGAGTATGAAGAAGTGGAGTATCCGGCTGTCAAGCCTTTGGAGGAGATGACGAAGGAGGAGATACTGAACACGATTGGCACTGCCGGAGTGGTAGGTATGGGAGGCGCAGGTTTCCCCACCAGAGTAAAGCTCTCACCAAAGGAGCCGGATAAGATTGACTATATTATAGCAAACTGTGCGGAATGCGAACCATATATCACGGCTGATTACAGGTGTATGCTGGAGATACCGGAGAAGCTGGTAGGCGGTATGAAGATTATTCTCAAGCTCTTTGACAATGCAAAGGGTATCTTTGGGGTAGAGGATAACAAGCCGGATTGTATCGAGAAATTAAAAGAGCTGACCAAGGATGAGCCGCGGATCGAAGTGCTTGCCCTTAAGACCAAGTACCCCCAGGGCGGTGAGCGTCAGTTGATTTACGCCACAACGGGCAGGGCAATCAACTCTGCAATGCTTCCGGCGGATGCGGGATGTGTGGTGGATAATGTTGCGACGATGATCAGCATCTACGAGGCTGTTGCAGAAGGAAAGCCGTCCATGGACCGTGTGACGACTGTAAGCGGTGACGCTGTGAATGCGCCGGGGAATTTCAGGGTTCCATTTGGCCTGAACCAGGCAGAGCTGATTGAGGCGGCAGGCGGATATAAGAGCGAGCCGCAGAAGGTGATTTCCGGCGGCCCGATGATGGGCTTCTCCATGTTTTCACTGGATGTGCCTATTACGAAGACGTCCTCATCGATCCTCTGTCTTACGAAGGATGAGGTTGCAAAGTTTGAGCCGACGGCGTGTATCAACTGCGGGCGCTGTGTGGATGCTTGTCCGAGCCGTCTGATCCCGTCAAGGCTTGCGGATTACGCAGAGCACCATGACGAGGCGGCATTTACGAAGCATGAAGGCTTAGAGTGTATGGAATGTGGCTCTTGTAGCTTTGTGTGTCCGGCGAAGCGGCCGCTTAAGCAGGCGATTGGTTCTATGAGAAAGATTGCGCTGGCGAACCGTAAGAAGAAATAAAGAATCTAATATAAGAAAAAGAGGTGAACAAACGTGAGTGAGAACAAGTTAAAAATGTCATCTTCACCACACATTCGTTCCAAAGTTACTTCAAGCAATATCATGCTCTATGTGACGATTGCTCTGCTGCCGGCTTCGGTTTTCGGCGTATGGAACTTTGGATTGTCAGCCCTCGTGATGCTGGTTTGTACCACAGCGTCTGCGGTTCTGACAGAATACATATATGAGAAATTAATGCACAAGAAGATCACGATTAACGATTACAGCGCGGTGGTTACCGGATTGCTGCTTGGCCTTAACATGCCGGCGTCAGCACCCTGGTGGATGGGCGTGCTTGGCGGCATCTTCGCAATCCTGATCGTGAAGCAGCTTTTTGGAGGTTTGGGCCAGAACTTCATGAATCCGGCTCTTGGCGCAAGGTGCTTCCTGCTGATTTCATTTACCAGCCAGATGACTACCTTCGTCTATGACGGCGTGACAGGTCCTACCCCCCTTGCGCAGTTAAAGAGTGGCGAGATGGTAGACAGCATGAGTATGCTGATTGGACGGATTCCGGGAACCATCGGTGAGACCTCCGTGATTGCCATTATCATCGGCGCTATTTTCCTGATTCTTATGGGAATTATTGACCTTCGGATTCCAGGGACTTATATTGCGACCTTTGTGGTATTTATCGGTATCTTCGGACATTTTGCCAATCCGGATGTGGGCTTTTTTGATCCCCAGTATATTACCGCGCACCTTTGCGGAGGCGGTTTGATGCTTGGCGCATGGTTTATGGCAACCGATTATGTAACTTCACCCATCACGAAGAAGGGCCAGCTTGTCTACGGCGCTCTCCTTGGTATCCTGACAGGTTTATTCCGTCTCTTTGGCGGTTCTGCGGAGGGTGTATCTTATGCGATTATTATCAGTAACCTTTTAGTTCCGTTAATCGAAAGGGTTACTCTCCCAAAACCATTTGGTAAAGGAGGAGAGAAATAATGAATAAAATATTGAAGAATACATTGATTCTGACAGTGATTACATTGGTTGCAGGGCTTGGGCTCGGACTGGTGTACGAGGTCACAAAAGCGCCTATTGTCCAGGCTAAGGAGAATGAGAAGAAAGAGGCGTGGCAGAAGGTATTTCCGGAGGCTGACCTTAACGATTTTGAGCAGGTAGAGATTAACCAGGCAGCGGCAGACAAGGCCCTTGCCGATATGGGAGTCAACGGGACCGTGGATGAGGCTTGTACCGTAGGCGATTTGGGCTATGTTGTCACGGCTACGGATAAGAATGGCTTCGGGGGAAGTATCCAGGTAACTGTGGGCATTACCAGCGACGGCACAGTGAACGGAGTATCAATCCTGTCCATCAACGAGACTGCGGGTCTTGGAATGAAGGCTACGGAAAGCTCATTCTATGGGCAGTATGAAGGAAAACAGACAGAGAAGTTTGTGGTATCCAAGGACGGCGGGGACGGAGAGCCAATCGACGCGTTAAGCGGCGCAACCATCACGTCCAGGTCTGTGACAGGCGCAGTCAATGCGGCACTTGGATATTATCAGGCTGCATTTCAATAGGAGGTAGAAAGATGAATAATTGTACCGAAAGAATTTATAACGGTCTGGTCAAAGAAAACCCTACCTTCGTCCTGATGTTGGGTATGTGTCCGACCCTGGCGGTAACAACGTCCGCCATTAACGGTGTAGGTATGGGCCTGTCTACGACGGTTGTACTTGTATTGTCTAATATGCTGATTTCCATGCTGCGTAAGATTATTCCGGATTCCGTCAGGATGCCGGCGTTCATCGTAGTCGTGGCTTCATTTGTAACGATTGTACAGTTCCTTTTAGAAGGCTTCGTTCCGAGCCTCTATGCGTCTTTGGGACTTTACATTCCTCTGATTGTTGTAAACTGTATTATCCTTGGCCGTGCCGAGAGTTATGCGTCTAAGAATCCGGTTATGCCGTCCATCTTCGACGGTATCGGTATGGGCCTTGGATTTACCGTGGGCCTGACTGCTATTGGTATTGTACGTGAGGTGATTGGTACGGGCGCAATCTTCGGACAGCAGCTTCTACCTCTTGCGGATGCTGCGGCAGGAAAGGGAGGTTATGTGCCGGTTACCATCTTCATCCTTCCTCCGGGAGCATTCCTGGTGCTTGCGTTCCTGGTTGCATTACAGAATAAGGTAAGGAACAATGCGGCTCGTAAGGGCAAGAAGGTCGTAGAATCAGCAGGCTGTGGAGAAGGCTGTGCATCCTGCGGTAATGGCGCATGCAGCGGAAAAGTTTTCCCGACAGGAAATGAAAAGTAGGAGGGGTACATAGATGAAAGAATTATTGATTATTGCAATCGGATCTGCTCTCGTGAATAACGTTGTACTCAGCCAGTTCCTGGGAATCTGTCCGTTCCTGGGCGTATCCAAGAAGGTGGATACCGCAGCCGGAATGGGCGGCGCAGTAGTATTCGTTATCACGATAGCGTCACTTGTTACTAGCTTAATCTACAAATTTATCCTGCTGCCCTTGGGATTTGAATACTTACAGACGATTGTATTCATTTTGATTATAGCGGCTTTGGTTCAGTTTGTGGAGATGTTCTTAAAGAAGGCAATGCCGCCCCTTTACAATGCGTTGGGCGTGTATCTGCCGCTTATCACAACAAACTGTGCGGTACTCGGAGTTGCTTTGACTAACGTACAGAAGGAGTATAGTGTTCTTCAGGGTGTGATTAACGGTATCGGAACATCTGTCGGATTCTTAATCGCCATTGTAATTATGGCGGGAATCCGTGAGAAGATTGAGTACAACGACATTTCAGAGTCCTTCCAGGGAACGCCAATCGTGCTGGTGACAGCTACCCTTATGGCGATTGCGTTCTGTGGATTTTCAGGACTGATATAGGAGGGCCAGACAATGAGTGTTACAGGTATTATAATTGCTGCTGTGATCGTGGGCGGCACCGGTTTATTCATTGGTGTGTTCCTGGGAGTTGCAGGCAAGAAATTTGCGGTAGAAGTAGACGAGAGGGAGGAAGCCATCACAGGCGTGCTTCCGGGGAATAACTGCGGCGGCTGCGGTTATGCAGGATGCTCAGGACTTGCGGCGGCTATCGTCAAGGGCGAGGCAGAGATTAGCGGATGTCCGGTAGGCGGCGCGCCGGTGGCAGAGAAGATCGGCGCTATCATGGGCGTGGAGGCAGGCGCTGCGGTACGCCAGGTTGCATTTGTGAAATGTGCGGGAACCTGTGATAAGGCAGGAAAGGATTATGAGTATTATGGCCTGAACGACTGTGTAATGGTGAACATGATGCAGGCAGGGGGGCCTAAGTCCTGTAATTACGGGTGTCTCGGCGAGGGAAGCTGTGTGAAGGCATGTCCTTTTGACGCGATCCATATCGTGGACGGAGTTGCCCTTGTGGATAAGGACGCATGTAAAGCCTGCGGGAAGTGTATCGCGGCATGTCCGAAGAAGCTTATTGAGCTTGTTCCTTATGACCAGAAGCATCTGGTACAGTGCAGCTCAAGGGATAAGGGCAAAGACGTGATGAAGGCTTGCACCGTGGGTTGTATCGGATGTAAGATGTGTGAGAAGGTCTGTGAGTCTGGGGCGATTAAAGTGGAGGGCAATGTTGCGCATATTGATCCGGAGAAATGTACGGACTGCGGCAAGTGTGCAGAGAAGTGCCCCAAGAAGTGTATCAGGTAAAAAGCAGATGAGAGAAGCTTTCACATTATTATGGAAAGATATTAAGGATGTAAAATGGGCGATTATATTGATAATCGCCTATTTTGCATTGGGAAAATATTTTCTGTATAGTCTGTGCCCCATGGTGGTCATTACGGGGCTGCCCTGTCCGGGCTGCGGGCTGACGAGGGCAGGGATTAGGCTTCTTCGGCTGGATTTTGCGGGGGCGTTTCGGATACATCCGTTTATTTATCCTATTGTGATGTATCTGGGAATCTTTGGATGGAACCGTTATATCAGGAAACGTAAGGCAGGGACAGGGCTTAAGGTGTTGTTAGGGGTCATTATTATTCTTATGCTTTTGTTCTATGTGTGGAGAATGCTGCGCTATTTTCCGGATGAACCGCCTATGAGCTATTATGGGGGGAATTTGTTAAGGTTTTTTCACAAAGCTGTTTACTGATTGAAATTATAGGATTTCCGTGGTAGAATGGATAGTAAAGTATCAGAGTAGTACGAGGAGGATGTACAATGGAAAATAATTATGATAATACACCCAAAGAGAATGAAAGCTCTAACCAGCCAGCGGGTGATTCCAATGCAGGCCAGTTGAGTTCAGACATGGCAGCCAGCCAGCAGCCGGATACGGCAGGGCAGTATACGGACCCCAATGCAGGAGAACAGCAGGATCATTCTTCGCAGTATCCATATAATACCGGCCAGAACGGGGCTAACTACAATCAGCAGAACAATAGTTATCAGTATGGCCAGAACAACGGTTACAATTATAATCAGAACTATAACCAGAATTATAATCAGTATCAGAGCTATAATCAGAACGGCAGTTATAATTATCAGGATAACTATAACTACAATACCGGCAATCAGCACAACCAGATGTATGAGCCGGGGCAGGATACGTCTCCTATGAGCATGGGAGACTGGCTTCTGACCTTGCTTGCGGCGATGATTCCGTGTGTGGGTATCATATTTTATATCGTGTGGGCATTCAGCAAGACGACGAATGTGAACCGCAGGAATTTCTGCCGGGCGCAGTTGATCATCATGGGCGTGGTGCTGGTAATCTACATTATCTTCATTGCACTGTTTGGCTCTATGCTTTTCAGTGCGGCGAATTGGTATTATTAGGTCTTGGTATATAAGGGGGCTTGGGTATTAAGCAAAAGGTATTTATTGCTTAATGCCCAAGCCCCTTTTTAGCGTATTGAGAATTATTTGAGCTTCTGCTGAAAATTCTTGGAATACTGAATCTTATTGTCATTGGTGATAAAGACAGCGTCCACATTGTCCAGTTGTTCAATCAGCCGCATACTCTTATCGTAGCCGAGCAGGAAACAGGTGGTGCTTAAGGCGTCGGCTGTGAGGGAGGAGTTGGTGATGATGGTGACGCTGGTTAAATTATTCTCACAGGGATAGCCTGTGTGAGGATCCAGTATGTGGTGGTATAGCTTGCCGTCTGCCTCGAAATAACGCTGATATGTGCCGGAGGTTACGACGGATTTGTTGGAGATTCTTACAGAAGTAATGGGTTCTCCGGTCATGTCAAAGGGTTTTTGGATACCGATATTATAGTCAGAGCCGTCCAGACGGCTTCCCATTGCAAGAACATTTCCCCCAAGATTAATGACAGCGTGTTTGACTCCCTGCTCTTTGAGATATTTTTTCAGGATATCCGCAATATATCCCTTTGCGATGCCTCCCACGTCGATTGCGGCGTAGGGGTCAAGGAGACGGACTGTGTTGCCGTCTATGAGAATATTCTTGTAATCCACATGGCTTGCCGCCTCGTAGATTGCCTCCTGTGCCGGCGGGGCAGGGGTTTCACTGTGGAAATCCCACAAGTTGGACACCGGAGCGATTGTGACGTCAAAAGCGCCGTTTGAGAGGTCGCCGTAGTAGATTGCTTTCTTAAGCAGAGTAACCGTCTCGTCGGAGACTTCTACCGGATTGCCGCCGGCGCTGTTAATACGGGAAATCTCGCTGTCTTCTATCTTGTTCGAGAACATGGCGTGATATTTTTTGCAAATATTCTCGCAGCCCTTCAGAACTTCTTCGTCGGTCCGGTCAAGAATCTCGATTCGGACCACCGTATCAAAGAGGGTGTCGGTATAGACAGAGGTTTGCTGCTTCTTAAGTCCCGAACAGCCGGATAAAAGAAGTGCGGCGGATACAAGCAATGCGGTAAGTTTTTTATATTTCATAAATACACCTCGTTTCTTAAATCATTATAGCGTAGGTGAGGGCTTCAATCAAACCCTTTTTCATATGAAATCTAATTATTGCATCATATTGGTACAGAATATTGTACAAAATATTGACAGTACTATGGATGTGGAATATACTTTATTCAAAGGAGTGTGATGATATGATAGCAACAAATTTTTCCAATGTAAGGAACAATTTTAAGGAAGTTTGTGATCGGGTTGTACATGATTCTGATATTGCGATAATTACAAGAAAAAACGACGAAAATGTAGTGCTTATGTCGCAGGCGCAATACGATAACTTAATGGAAAATCTTCATATCAGAGAAAGCAAGGCGAATTATGAATGGCTGAAAGAATCTATCAAGCAGGCGGAAGATGGAAGGCTTGTGAGTTTTGATGTGGAGGATTAGCCTATGAATGTATCTTTCACTGAGAATGCCTGGGAGGATTATCTTTATTGGCAGAAGATGGACAAGAAAATTGTCAAAAGAATCAATGAGTTGATTAAAGGTATAAAAAGAAGTCCGTTTGAAGGACCTGGCAAACCAGAGCCGCTGAAATATGATTTGGCCGGAAAGTGGAGCAGAAGGATAACGGATGAGCATAGATTGGTTTATCAAGTGGAAGGAAATAATCTGGTAGTGTATACTTGCAGATATCATTATTAAATTTTGTAAGTAAATATGGAATACATCAGCGAAAATCGAACATGTGGTTGCAGAACGGGATTTCTTGTGTTAGAATGTTAGGTAGAGAAAATAAAGAGGTTGATGGATATGAAGGATGGTTTGAAGAAAAAGGACTGGATTCTGATTACGGTTATCCTGTGTGTGGCAGGACTTACCGTTCTTGTCCATACATTTATCGGCGGTGCGGGCACGAACAGAGTGATTGTCAAGATAGAGGGCGCCATTGAAGGAATATACAGCCTGTCAGAAGACAGGGAGATAGAGCTCAATGGAGGGACGAACCTGCTTCAGATTAAGAACGGCCAGGCGTCTATGCTTGAGGCGGATTGTCCGGACCAGCTCTGCGTTCACCAGAAGCCAGTGTCTTTGAACCATGAGAGTATTATCTGCCTTCCCAACAAGGTGGTTGTGGAGGTGGAATCCAGCGCCAACAGGGAATTTGACGCTGTGACGAACTAAGCGTTTCTTTACATAGGAGGGACTTGTTTGAAAAGCAGGGTTGCATATTTTGGGGTATTTACGGCGCTGGCGTTGATCTTTAGCTATGTTGAGACGCTGATTCCGTTTCATTTTGGTGTTCCTGGGATGAAGCTTGGGCTTGCGAATCTGATCATCGTAATCGCGCTGTATAAGATGGGGGTACGGGAAGCGTTCCTGTTGTCCGTAGTGCGGATTTTGCTTTCAGGGTTCCTGTTTGGGAATTATTTCAGTATTATATACAGTCTGGCAGGCGCTTCTTTAAGTCTTTTGGTGATGGCAGGGCTTAAAAGGGCTGAGGGCTTCAGTGTGATGGGAGTGAGCGTCGGAGGGGGAGTGTTCCATAATATAGGACAGCTTATAGTAGCCATGCTGGTGGTGGAGACCTTCAGCATAGCCTATTATGTGCCGGCGCTTCTTATAGCAGGGCTTGTGACAGGGCTTTTGATAGGGATTGCGGCGAATGAGATGCTCAAAAGGCTTACGAATCTTAAGCTTTGACGGATAAAAAGAGGGAGGAATGGCATGGTATCATATCTGAGAGGAACGCTTGCGGCGTTCGAGGAGGATAAAGTGATCATAGACGTAGGGGGGATTGGCTTTGGAGTCTATATGTCGGGCCAGTCCATGGGACGCCTGCCGTCTGTGGGAAGTGAAGTGAAGCTGCATACATACCTCAATGTAAAGGAGGACGCCATGCAGTTGTATGGGTTTCTTTCGCGGGATGATCTGTCTGTGTTTAAACTTCTGATTGGAGTCAATGGAATCGGCCCCAAGGGAGGGCTTGGGGTGTTGTCGGCCTTAAGCCCTGATGACCTGCGTTTTGCGGTTCTGGCCAATGACGTGAAGGCAATCTGCGCCGCGCCGGGGATTGGGAAGAAGACGGCAGAGAAGCTGATCTTAGAGCTCAGGGATAAGCTGAAGCTTGAGGACGCATTAGAGCATATTGCTTCCGATTCGGAGGTGCCCGCGGGGATGGAATCCCATGGCCAGATTCAGAGCGAGGCTGTACAGGCTCTTGTGGCCTTGGGATATGGCAGTACGGAGGCGCTTAAGGCGGTCAAGAAGGTGGAGGCAACGGAAGCCATGGAGGTGGAGGATGTGCTGAAATCGGCGTTAAAGTATATGTCTCTTTAAAATTAATGAGGGTGAGTTAAAAAATGGGCAGACGTATTATTACCACGGAGAATCTGGAAGAAGATGTTAAGATAGAGAACCATCTTCGCCCGCAGATGCTTGCGGATTATATCGGGCAGGAGAAGGCAAAGGAGACGCTTAAGATCTATATTGAGGCCGCGAAGGCAAGGCGTGAGCCTTTGGACCATGTGTTGTTCTACGGGCCTCCGGGGCTTGGCAAGACGACCCTTGCAGGGATTATTGCCAATGAGATGGAGGTGAATCTTAAGATTACCTCTGGTCCGGCTATCGAGAAGCCAGGGGAGATGGCGGCGATTCTCAATAATCTGCAGGAGGGTGACGTGCTGTTTGTGGATGAGATCCACCGCCTAAACCGGCAGGTGGAGGAGGTGCTCTATCCGGCGATGGAGGATTACGCCATTGATATTATGATTGGGAAGGGCGCCAGCGCAAGGTCTATCCGCCTTGAGCTTCCGAAGTTTACGCTGGTGGGTGCAACCACCAGGGCGGGAATGCTGACGGCGCCTCTAAGGGACCGTTTCGGAGTGGTGAACCGGATGGAGTTCTATACTGTGGAGGAGTTAAAGACAATCCTTTTGCGCTCTGCAAAGGTGCTGGAGGTAGGGATTGACAAGAAAGGCGCAGACGCGCTGGCGAGGCGCTCAAGAGGCACGCCGAGGCTTGCCAACAGGCTTTTGAAGCGTGTGCGGGATTTTGCCCAGGTCAAGTATGACGGCTATATCACAGAGAAGGTGGCGAACTATGCGCTGGATCTTCTGGATGTGGACAGGGAGGGACTGGATCAGACAGACAGGAGGCTTTTGCTGGTGATGATCGAGAAGTTCCTGGGAGGGCCTGTGGGGCTTGATACCCTGGCTGCCGCCATTGGAGAGGATGCGGGAACCATTGAGGACGTCTATGAACCATATCTTTTGATGAACGGATTTATCCAACGGACGCCGAGAGGGAGGATTGTGACGGACCATGCATACCGCCATCTCGGAATTTCCCGTGAAATTATTGAAAAATAGTTGGTTTTTGGCGGAGTATCGTTTATAATAGAGTAAGAGCCGAAAAACTTTAGTTGGCAGTTTTTCGTATACAAAGGGATAGAATTTCGAGGAGGCTTCTAATGGCATCATCAAAAAACTTTACGGAAGTATTAATAGGGGGCAAGGTATTCACCCTGAGTGGTTTTGAAAGTGAAGAATATCTGCAGAAGGTATCGACCTATTTGAATCATAAGATTGAGGAGTGCAGTAACAGTGACGGATACCGGAAGCAGAGCGCCGAGACCAGAAGCATTTTGCTGGCACTGAATATTGCGGACGACTATTTTAAGGCTAAGAAGCAGGGCGGCACGCTGGAAAGTGATATAGAGGCAAAGGATAAAGAGATGTATGATCTGAAGCATGAGTTAATCTCAGTTCAGATCAAGCTGGAAAATGCGGAAAAATCTATGGACAAGCTCAAGGAAGAAAATAAGGAATTTCAGATGAAGATTGTCCAGCTTGAAACAGAGATAAAGAATAATCGTAAGAAATAGGCTGTCTTTAGACAGCCTTTTTTAAGGAAATCGGGAGGATGTATGACAGACAGAGAGAATTCCTTAAGCCCTGGCGGCTTAGGGCGTCCAAGGGCTGACCGAAGGATTGAGATACTTGCGCCGGCAGGCTCAGAGGAGAGTTTAAGGGCTGCCGTCTGTGCAGGGGCGGACGCAGTCTATATCGGGGGAACAAGATTCGGGGCGAGAGCCTATGCAAAGAATCTGACCGAGGACGAGCTGCTTAGGGCGATTGATTATGTACATATCCATGGGAGGCGCATTTATCTGACGGTAAATACGCTGCTTAGGGATTCGGAATTGGAGGGGCTGTATGAATACCTCCTGCCTTATTATCTGCAAGGGCTTGACGGAGTGATCGTCCAGGATATGGGAGTGCTTAAGTATTTGCGGGAATATTTGCCAGAGCTTCCTATCCATGGGAGTACCCAGATGACGATTACAGGGGCAGACGGCGCAGAATTCTTAAAGAGCCAGAAGGTGGTGCGGGTTGTTCCTGCCAGAGAGCTGTCTCTTTCGGAGATACGCCGGATGAAGGAAAAGACGGGGATGGAGATTGAGTGCTTCGTCCACGGCGCGCTGTGCTATTGCTATTCAGGGCAATGCCTGTTAAGCAGCATGATCGGAGGCAGAAGCGGCAATCGGGGACAGTGCGCGCAGCCCTGCCGCCTCCCTTGGCAGGCAGAGGGCAGAGAGCCTCTTAATCTCATGAGCCTTAAGGATCTGTGTACCATTGATATACTCACAGAGCTTATTGAGGCAGGAATTGATTCCTTTAAGATTGAGGGCCGGATGAAGCAGCCGGACTATGTGTATACTGTGACGGGTATTTACCGGAAGTATGTGGATCTGTATCTTGAGAAGGGCGTAGAAGGTTATAAGGTGGAGAAGGCTGACAGGGACAGGCTCTATGGCGCCTATAAGCGCAGAGGGTATACAGAAGGGTATTACAGGCGGCATAATGGAAAGGAAATGGTTTCATTTCAGCGTATGCCGGGTGAGAAGCCAGAGCCAGACCTTCAGGAATTTAAAATACAAGAAAAAATTAATGGTAATTTAATACTTTCTGTGGGAGAGAGTGCTAAACTGGTATTGGCGCATAATGATTTACAGGTAGTGTGCGAGGGCGAGACGGTAGAGCCTGCCCTGCGGCAGCCCCTTAATGCCGAGAGGGCAGAAAAACAGATGCGAAAGACCGGCGGCACACAGTTTCAGTTTGAACGGTTCAGTGTCAAGATGGACGGGAAGGGTTTTCTTCCTGTGCAGGCGTTAAATGAACTGCGGCGGGAAGGGCTTTTGAGGCTTTCGGAGGCGATTCTTAACAGATACCGGAGGGGGGAGCCGAAAGCATATACCCAAAGGCACACCTTTAGAACGGGTGAGGGAGGTATTCCTTCAGAGTACAAGCCTTATTTGTCCTGTGTTGTCCAGACCTTCCGTCAGTTGGAGGCAGTCCTTGATTGTGAAAATATAGAGACAGTATACATAGACGATGAACTTGGATTACAAAGTGAGGTCAGGAGATATCTATCAGGGTCCAGAAAGGGGCGGCGGTATTTCCTGGCAATGCCATACATTTTCCGCATGACAGATAGAAAGGCGTGGGAGGCGTTTTATGCCGAGCTTCAGAGCTTCTATGATGGTGTGCTGATACGCAACTGGGAGAGTTACCAGTGGCTTTCGAGCCATGGCTACGAGAAAGAGATTTGTTCTGACGCTAACTTGTATGTATTTAACGGATATGGCAAGACTTTTATGAAGGAGAAGGGAATCGGTAAGTACACGGCCCCGGCTGAGCTGAATGTAAGAGAGCTTAAGAGGCTTGGAATCCGAGACGCGTCATTACAGGTCTATGGATATCAGCCGGTCATGGTGACGGCGAACTGTATCCAAAAGACGGTTGGCAGGTGCCGGTTGGGTGAACGGTCCCAGGGGGAGAGAGAGTATCTCTATCTAAAGGACCGATACCAGAAGCGGTTTGCGGTAAGAAAGCGTTGCAGGTACTGCTACAATGTGATTTACAACAGCGCCCCTTTGTTCCTTGGGGATCTGGCGGAGGAAATCAGAGAGCTTATGCCAGGAGAGCTGCGGCTTGATTTTACGGTGGAGACGAAGGAGCAGGCGCGGGAAATAATAAGGCTCTATGAGGAGGCGTTCCTGCGCCGTCAAAAGCAGGCGCCGCCCCAGACAGAATATACAAGGGGGCATTTTAAAAGGGGAGTAAAGTAGGTGAAGATTTGGTAAATATTATTGTAGAATTATCAAAATACATGATGATCGTGTTAATTACGATGTATACATATCTGTGCTTCAGTATTTTCGGATACAGTGACCCGGACAGGCAGAGGAGTATGTTAAGAAGGCAGAATGTCCTGATGTTTATGATTCACATCATTGCATTCATGGTAATGTATCTGGAGAAGGAGGATATTAAGATTCTTGCCTTTTACGTGATACAGGTGATACTATTTATCGTCACCATAACGCTGTACACGAATATTTATCCCAAATCCTCCAGGCTGGTGGTCAACAATATGTGTATGCTGCTTTGTATCGGCATGATCATACTGGCCAGGCTGAATTACGAGAAGGCTGTAAAGCAGTACGTCATAGCGGCAGGGGCGATAGCGGTCAGTATGGCGGTTCCGGTCATTATCCGGAAGTTTAAGAAGCTGTCAGAGTGGAGGAATCTGTATGCCATTGCCGGAATTGCATCCCTCGCCGTCGTGGTGGTAGTAGGAAGGGTGTCTTACGGGGCAAAGCTTGGGTTCACGGTTGCGGGAATCAGTATCCAGCCCTCAGAGCTGGTGAAGATTATTTTCGTGTTTTTCGTGGCGTCCAGCTTTAAGATGTCGCTGGAATTCAGGAATATTGTGATCACGACGGCATTGGCGGCGTTTCATGTGCTGATTCTGGTTGCGTCCAAGGATTTGGGAGCAGCGCTGATTATTTTCGTGGTGTACCTTGCCATGCTCTATGTGGCGACCCATCAGTTCCTCTACGTCGCCGCCGGACTTGGGGCGGGCAGCGTAGCGTCAGTGGGCGCGTATTACCTGTTTAACCATGTGAGGACCAGGGTGGAGGCGTGGAGAGATCCCTTTGCGGTCTACGACAACGGGGGATACCAGGTGGCGCAGTCTCTTTTTGCCATCGGTACAGGGGGATGGTTCGGAATGGGACTGTTCCAGGGGATGCCGGAGAAGATTCCGGTTGCGGACGAGGACTTTATCTTTTCCGCTATCTCGGAGGAAATGGGGCTAATCTTTGCACTGTGTATCATTCTCATCTGCGTCAGTTGTTATGTGATGTTTTTAAATATTGCCATGCAGCTTCACAATATGTTCTACAAGATGGTGGCTCTGGGGCTTGGAACCTGTTATATTTTCCAGGCGTTCCTGAATATCGGGGGAGTAACCAAGTTTATCCCCTCTACGGGCGTGACGCTGCCGCTGGTGAGCTATGGCGGAAGCTCGCTGCTTAGCACATTGATTATGTTTGCGATTATTCAGGGATTGTATATAGTAAGGGAAGACGAGGAGGACGATATTGAGAGAAGAAAAAAGGAAAGGCTACGAGCAAAGAGAGACGCAGAGGCGGATGAAGGCAGACCGAGAAAGACAAGAGATGTCCCGGAAAGAGAGAAAAGAAGCAGACCGCCAAGAACGGAAAAAGGGCAAGGCAAAGCGCGCAAGGAACAAAGAGTTCGCTAGGGTTACGTATATTTTCGTCGCTTTGTTTCTGGCCATGATGGGATATATCAGCTACTTCCAGGTGACAAGGAGTAAGGAGTACATCCAAAGCCCTTATAATGCCAGGAAGGATTCCTATGCGGAACGGGTGGTGAGGGGCAGTATCCTTGACAGAAACGGGAATGTGCTGGCCCGTACCCTGGTGGCTGAGGACGGCTCTGAGACGAGGGAGTATCCTTACGGAAATATGTTCGCACATACGGTAGGATACAGTGACCACGGCAAATCGGGGCTTGAATCCGTAACGAATTTTGAGCTTTTGACGTCTAATGCATTTTTCCTGGAGAAACTAAAAAACGAGTTCCAGGACAAGAAGAATATGGGGGACAGTGTGGTGACCACGCTGGACGCAAACCTGCAGCAGACGGCTTACCAGGCCATGGGGAACGCAAAAGGCGCGGTGGTGGTGATGGAGCCGAGTACGGGAAAGATTCTGGTGATGCTGTCAAAGCCTGATTTCGACCCGAATAGGCTGTCGGAGGATTGGGAATACTTGAATACGGATGTGAACAGCGCCCTTTTGAACCGTGCCACCCAGGGGCAGTATGCGCCTGGCTCCACGTTCAAGGTGATTACAGCTCTTGAATATCTGCGGGAGAATCTGGGAGTTTCGGATTACAGCTATAACTGTGCAGGGGCTATTGAGCAGGACGGCACCACCATCCATTGCTTCGGAGGCCACGTCCACGGGCAGGTGTCCTTTGCGGACAGTATTGCCTATTCCTGCAATACCTCTTTCTGCAATATCGGCCTTACGCTTGATGTGGGAAGATTTAAGAAGACGTCCAAGGAGTTGCTGTTTGACTCAAAACTCCCCTCTGTCCTGCCTTACAGTAAGAGCAAATTCATGCTGGATACAGGGGCAACCAGTGCGGATAAGATGATGACTGCCATGGGACAGGGAAAAACCCAGGTCAGCCCTTATCATATGGCGTTGGTGACCTGCGCCATCGCCAACGGAGGTATTCTTATGAAGCCTTATCTCGTGGATTCCATCACCAACTATACGGGACAGGAGGTGGATAAGAATCTTCCGTCAGAGTATAAGACGTTGATGTCAGCAGACGAGGCCGCCAAGCTTAAGCAGTATATGGCAGGCGTGGTGGATTACGGGACGGCGACGGTTCTTAGCGGGCAGAGCTACACGGCTGCGGGAAAGACCGGAACGGCAGAGTACAGCTCTGACAAGGAGAAGGACCATTCCTGGTATATCGGCCTGACCAATGTGGATAATCCTGAGCTGGTAATCAGCGTCATTATCGAATCCTCTGACGGAGAGGGGAAGGCGGTCAATGTGGCGAAGCAGGTATTCGACGCTTATTATTAAGTTTTTTTGATATTTTAGTGTACAAGAGGGGCGGAATATGAGATACTATAAACATCTATATCTGGCTAAAGGGATTCGGAAGAAGGAGAAGATCATCCGTAAGTTGGAAGAAAATAAGCTGCAAATGAATATCCATGTCATAACGTTGGCGCGTAATGAGAAGAATCAGTTGGAGATCTATCATTCCATGGTTCTTTTACAGCCGAATTTTCCCCATGACGATTTATTTGTGGTGGGGATTGCAAAAGGTTATGAAGATGCGGTAGAAATGGTGGAAGAAATCGCCCAGGAAGTGTATAATAAGACAAAAGGGGCAGACATTCGTTCCTATATATTAGAGAGAGAACAGGTAGAGTAAGATGCTACATATTCTATTGCTTATCTTGAAAATCATAGGGATTATAATTGCGGTGATACTGGGGATACTTGTATTACTGGTTTGTGTTGTTCTTTTTGTTCCGGTCAGGTATGACGTGGAGGCGGTATCAAAGGGCGCCCTTGCCGGAACTTATATGAAAGCTAAGGTGACGTGGCTTTTGCATCTGGTAAGGGTGAATCTGTGTTTTGAGGACAAGATGTTTTCCTGGCAGGTAAGGATTGCATGGAAGAAGATACAAAGCGGTCAGGATGGAAAAAAGACTATAAAAGCAGAGGTGAAGACACATGAAGAAGAAATGGAAGAAGGTTGGGAAGGTTTTGAAGATGAAGCCGGCGAAGGGCCGGACTGTTCTGGGGTGGCTAAAGAAGAAGCCGGCAAGAGGCTTAAGGAGATTCAGTCCCCTGAAGGGCGTGAAGAAAAGTCGGAAGGTTCTGTGGAAGGGCGCAAAGAAGGGCGGACATTTTCTTCGGAAGGACTGGAGGAAAAACGGGAAGGTTCTGTGGAAGGGCATGAGGAAAAACAGAAGGCTTGGGAAGAACCTGACCGTAGTAAGCCGGCTTCGTCCAAAGAGCCGGAAAGGCTGGTTGACGAGCTGGAACAAGAGATGGAAAGGCTCCTTAAGGCCGACAAAGATTTGGAGGAAGAAAAGCCCGCTGATTGTAAGGAACGGGAAGAAGCTTGGGAAGCTGACAGGGAAGAATGGAAGATGGCTTCTGAAGACAGCGGGGAAGAACGGGAAACGGATTGTGAGGGAAGTGAAGAAGAACGGGCCGGAATATGGCAGAAGATTGCAGGCATCTGCCAGGGCATTTGCCAGAAGATAGCCAATCTCTACCGAAAGATTGCGGGAATTCCCCAAAAGCTTGGCAGTACCGTAGACGGCCTTAGCCAGAAGGTTCAGGGGCTGCTAAAGAAGAAGGACAAGATTATTGAGTTTCTCGCGGACGAGGTTCATCAGACGGCATTCATGAAGGCAAGGGATGAAGTATTTTTTCTGCTTCGCAGGCTGAAGCCTGGGACAATCCAGGCGGATATTTGTTATGGGTTTGAGGATCCTTCTCTGACGGGGAAGGTTCTGGCAGGGATTAGTATGTGTTATCCCTTCCTGGGCGACGGCGTAGCTGTTCATCCGGATTTTGAAAAGAGGGTATTTGACGGGCAGTTGAGAATCGCAGGACGGCTTCGGGCAAGTTATTTTCTGAAGCTGCTTTGGAAACTTGTATGGAGTAAGGAAGTGCGCATGACGTACCGTCATGTGAGAAATTTTGAATTATAAGCAGTAGGAGGAGTCGGATTATGACGGATAATCAATTTAAGGGAACAGTGGAGGCTTTGTTTAACGGAATGGATGGGGTTATCTCATCTAAGACTGTGGTGGGGGAAGCAATCCATATCGGGGATACCATCATCCTTCCTCTGGTGGATGTATCTTTTGCCGTGGGCGCAGGGGCATTCAACGGGGACAAGAAGGAGAAGGGCGCAGGCGGTCTTGGCGGTAAGATTACTCCCAGTGCTGTGCTTGTAATTCAGAATGGACATACGAAGCTTGTGAATGTCAAGAATCAGGATACCATGACGAAGATTCTGGATATGGTGCCGGATATGATTGACCGTTTTGGGTCTAAGAAGGAGGATAAGATGACGGAGGATGACGTGATGAATATCTTAGATTCGGCGGAGGATGACGAATAGGGGGCAACAGGAGGTATTTTTTGAAAAGGCGGCACATATGATATAAAAAATGCGGGCAAGGGTGGCTGTGATGAAGCGGGTTGTAGGATTTGCCCTGTTCTGTGTGGCGCTTGGTATGGTTTTGGCACTGATCCTGCCGAATATGTTTGTGGCGGTGTTGTGTATTATATTGTGTATTCTGGCGGGATATAATTTGTTTTGTTGTTAAGAGTAGCTGTCCCATAAGGCGAAAATGCACAGGGTATGGTATTGTCTGTGATTTGGACTTTACTGTATCTTGTGCTTTTATGCTTTGTGGGACAGATTTTTGGCTCTTGATATGGGATGCCCTTTGGGTATACAAAGAGCAGCAAATAGGTTATAATCAGATCATGGAAAGGATGTGAACGTATGGATAGAACGGTAGGGATTGGACTGCAGGATTTTGAAAAGGTGCGGATGAAAAAAATTTTTTATATAGATAAAACACATTTTGTCAAAGAATGGTGGGAAGCAAATGATGATGTGACATTGATTGCCCGTCCAAGAAGATTTGGGAAAACTCTGAATATGAGCATGTTGGGGAAGTTTTTTTCTGTTAAGTATGCCGGACGCAGTGAGTTGTTTGAAGGTCTGTCCATATGGAAGGAGGAGAAGTACAGGAAGCTGCAGGGAACATATCCTGTGGTGTTTCTCAGTTTTGCGAGTGTTAAGGAAAATACTTTTGCAGAAGCAAGAAAAAGTATATGCCGTGCGATTGAAGAACAGTATAATAAGCATGACTATTTGCTAAAATGCGGTTTGATGAATGAAAAAGAGAAGGAATTTTATCAGGACGTTACGGTGCATATGTCGGATAGCGCTGCTTCTGCAGCCTTGCGTTCCCTGACGGATTTCCTGAGCAGATATTATGGGAAAAAGGCGATTATCCTGTTAGATGAGTATGACACGCCCTTACAGGAAGCGTATGTAAACGGATATTGGGATGAAATGACCAGCCTAATCAGAAGTATGTTCAATGCTACATTCAAGAGCAATCCATATCTCGAACGTGCAGTTATGACGGGGATTACAAGAGTTAGTAAGGAGTCCATATTTTCTGATTTGAATAATCTGGAGGTAGTTACGACAACCTCAGATAAATATGAAGTTGCCTTTGGCTTTACGGAAGAAGAAGTCTTTGACGCATTGGAAGAATATGGTATGTCAGATAGGCAAGAGGATGTAAAGAGGTGGTACGATGGTTTTACATTCGGAAAGAGGACAGATATTTACAATCCATGGTCTGTGATCAATTATCTGAGTAAAGGAAAGCTCCGGGCTTATTGGGCAAATACCAGCTCAAACAGCCTGGTTGGTAAATTAATCCAGGAGGGAACGAAAGATGTGAAGTTGTCATTTGAAAGGCTTTTATCTGGGGAGAATTTGCATGTACTGATTGATGAGCAGATTGTTTATAACATGTTGGATGAAGATGAGGCGGCCATCTGGAGCCTTTTGCTTGCCGGCGGATATCTGAAGGTTATTAAAGTGGGAGAATATGCAGAAACAGGATTTGGCAGTACCGCCCTTAACTGTGAGTTAGCGATTACAAATCTTGAAGTAAGGCTGATGTTTGGCAGGATGATACATGGGTGGTTTGCCAAAAATCTGTCGAAGTATAATGATTTTATTAAAGCATTGCTTCTGGGTGATGTAGATGCAATGAATGATTATATGAATGAAGTCACACAGACTATGTTCAGTTATTTTGATACAGGAAAAAATCCATCAAAAAAGGAACCGGAGAGATTCTACCATGGATTTGTGTTGGGGCTTATGGTGGAGCTTGCTGACCGATATACAACCATCTCCAACAGGGAAAGTGGATTTGGCCGGTATGATGTGATAATGGAGCCAAAGCGACAGAATGATGACGCAATGATTCTTGAATTTAAAGTACAGAATAAAAGATATGAAAAAGCTTTGCCTGATACGGTAGAAGCGGCCTTAAAGCAGATTGAAGATAAAAATTATGAGGCGGTTTTAGTATCAAAAGGAATTGCAAAAGAACGGATTCGCAGGTACGGATTTGCTTTTCGGGGGAGCGAAGTATTGATTGGGGCGTACTTTTATTCCTGAAAACCTACCATTTCATTCCATTATGATTGAAAATTAAAAATCTTTGTCGATATACCCATAGGTACATCGAAAGCTATTTGTCTATGTGCCTCAGAATAATAACAGGAGGAATGAAGATGGAGTTTGAAGTGACAGGCAAATCAAAAGGGTTCAATCTGACGGAGTTGTTTCTCAAAAAAGAAGCGGCGGGTAAAAACGCCAAAATGAGCTTTGCAGAGCTTGCGGCTGCAAAATCGGCAGAGGAATCAGCAAAACAGCCGTATGTTTCGGAAGGAACGAAAACCGGACTTTTTATGGGTGAGACCTATGAGGAACGCCTTAATAAGATTGGCGATAAAAATTCAGCTAATGCCTTTCGGGATGCATATGCAAAGAAAATGGCGGGTTCTGTGGATTATATTTCAGCCGTTAGTCAATTATTTAACACCGGATATGCAGGCGCGGATAATTTTGCGGATGCCTTCCCTCAGTATGACGTCATCACTCATGTGGGAAATGCAGATATTGCCTCCGCTAACTGGCAGAGAAATGATTTCCCCTTTTGGGAGTATTTTCAAAGAGATACCAGTGCAGACGCATTGAATGGCTGGAGACCCACAGGCGAGAATCCGCCTCAGACCCGCGGTGATTTACAGAGAAGCTATGGCAGTATCGGACCTGGCCGGATTGCAATTCTCATACCGGAGAGCCTGCAAAAGAAGATGGACGCAGACCCCGCCTATGCGAGAAAGATTGTGGCGAAGCTAAGGGAATGGAAGGAGGATTATGACAGATGGGACAATACGGTGGCTGCATCCTACGGAGGGAATGTAGCAGAGCATCAGGCGAGTAAAAGCTATGTGTTTGATCTGGATGAAAACGGAGATGTGAGAAATTGTACGGTTACCAGCAGCGGCGGAGAGCTAACCGGGCCTACGGATGAAGAACGCAGGCAGTTTAAGGCTGAACAGGAAAGAAAATGGAAGCTGCGTGTGAAGTATGTTAAGATTATGGAGGATAGCGCTAACAATAAGATACAAAAGGAACAGGAGGCGTTACGTTTCTTTCAGAGCCAGCGCATAAAACAGGAGGTATAAGTTTTATAGAGCAATTACAGAGTATCGGAGAGAAAACGAATTCTTCGCCTGTGGAGGTATATCTGAAGTATCTGGAGAGAAGGTACGGAAATGTAATGGTTCAAAGTGTCATGAACGATCAGAAAAGTATGGACAGAATCGGAAGTACAACGTCAGGGACGGGGAATGTGGTGATAGCGCCCAACATTTTAGAGCAGATGGCAAGCAATCCGGAAAAAGCAGCCTATTATGAAGGAAAGATACAACATTACTTTCAGACTTTGCCCATGTGTGAAGCGCAGCTTTCCGCTATGGGCCATGAAATTCACTCGTCGGGAGTTGTGATTCATCCGGACGGAACGGTGACTTATTATGTCACAGGCGATTTAAAGCCGGAGGTGAGGGCGAAGATTGAAGCCCAGATTAGAGCCGAGGAGGAAGCTAAGGCAAAGCGGAAAAGGAAGTATCAGAGGATCAGTGAGGAGGCGTCAGAAAGGTGGAGAGAAAGTATTCGGATTTCTGCTGCGGCAGGCTGTGATATCACGGGATGCCCTTTGGGTATAGAAATGTCTCATGTTTTGGGATAACTGCCTGGACTTACGATAAGGGGGCAGGAGGCAGCCCTGATTGGCTGAGGGGTTTGCCATATACTACAAAAAATAGATAAAAAAATAGAGATTAAGTTCTTAAGTTTCCGCAAAATGTAATTCCAAAATGAATACAGTTTTACAAAGCACCAATCTGCCGATTTTTTGAGAGTTTAAGAATGATAGTTCTGTGAATAGAGGCACTTTCATAAGCCCGCTGGAACCGGACTTTGGGAGATATATTCTTTTATCTATTCAGACAGCCAGCTTAAGGCAGAGTTGACGGTACTTCGGACGTTTCGTCCGAAACCAGAGCCTGACGCCCTCTTTTGCATACGAGAGTATGCCTGAGATGCCTTTTGCCAGCCGGTAATAGCAGAAGAAAACTTTTTCCTTTACAGGATCTGCTGTCTTTATGATGGAAACCTTAAGGGCATTGGTTTCTGATTCCATGGAAATCACTGCAAGAAACGCCATGCATAAGGTGATATAAAAGTTAAGTGCGTTGATTGCTTTAAGCTTGCGCACACGAAATTTTTCAAACTGGAACATCTGCTTTTTGCAGCGGAAATATTCTTCGATTTTCCAGCATGAGAAATAGGTTCTTGCCACCCGGATCACATCATCTTTGGATTTGATTTCTTTGTTAGTGGCAAGCATCATCGGATGCTTGGTAATGCCATAAACAAGCACCAGATAAATATCTTTTTTGCATGCAGCGATCTGTACTTTTACATGAAAGAGATAGACTTCTTGTTCTTTCACTTTGTAAAACACACTGGTTTTGACTTTGCCTTTTCTGCGGTTGCGAAGCTCGGTAGCCGGGGTCCATTTGTTATGATACAGCAGCTTACGCCTGGCAGTCAGACGAATGACATAATCCTGACCAAGTTCATCCAGTTTCAAAAACATCTTATTGTCATCGTATCCTCTGTCCATAGCAAACGTTGCTTTACCAAAACAGAGGCTCCCTGTTCTATGGCATGGAAGGTGATTGTATTTGCAGATTTATAGTCTTTTTCCTGTGAAGAATGGATGTGGGAGAAAATGCTGACAGGATGATTGCTGGCGGTAAGGACACAAGCTTCTGTAACATGGTAGCCTTTTTTATAAACACTTTTTGTGGCAGTACTTTCAGAACCGTCCCTGACAATACCCAGGGCTTCGAATTTATGACCGTCAGGTTTTACAACATCGCTGTCATCAATGTGAATCACAGGTTCAGCAGGCGCCATCTTTTTTACCTGTTGGAGATAGGAAGCTGCTGCAAGTGCCGGGATTCCTTTATCAAGGTGCCTGGATAAGCGGTCGACGATGTTTATTTTTTTAGAAGGTTCGTGAAGCTGGTCAGTAACATCAGTGAGAAGGCAGCTTCCAGAGGCTAACATGCCATAAGTGATGTCAGCGACAAATTTCTTTTCAGGTTTTGAAAGGTGTTTTGAAATCTTGTTTGTAAAAGTTAAATCTTTCGTTTTAAAATGTAAGTATTTGATGTAAAATAAGCCATAAGGAATCCTTTCTTTTTGTTTAGTAAGATTTTTGGCTAATAACTTAATTTTACATCAAAAGGGAATGAGATTCCTTATATTTTGGTCATTTTTTGAAAGTTGTTCACTAGGATATTCATAAAACCAAGGTCTTGTGGATAAAACTGCAGAAACTTAAGGATTAAGTTTATTGACTTTTTGTCGATAATATATTAGACTGAGGATTGCTGACGACAGATGAAAGTCATCGTTATGGCGAGGAACTGGGCAGATATCAGATTGAAGCCGTAGGCAGGCGGAGTGAATAAGTAGATTAACCATTCTATGGCACAGTGGCAGAGGGGATATATCCCAAAATGTCTGATACAGAAATATAAGGAGCAGTCGATAGAACTGATACAGGTTCTGGGTAAAGATATCAGTAATGAATTCAGCGGGTGCGGTCAGGTGGGAAAAAGAAGGGCGGATATTTTATCTGCCCTAATTGCGGCTTTCGTATAGAAGAAAAGATGAATACAGCAAGGAATGTGCTGATGAGGGGAAGGTCTGCTGATATAAAAAATTAATGAACGGCATCAGAAGGCAAAAATATTGGGTATGCTAGGATCTGGCGAATAGGGGAGGATGTGATGTACTTGGGAAGGAAGCAAGGGTTAGTTAGTATATATATCATATTAAATATAAGAATCAGGCCATGAGAATTCATCCGGAATTCTACTCATATGAGATTAGGGGAAAAGGGATTATGATATTAGATGTAGATGAGGTATAACGAAACATGAATTATATTATTGTACAGGCAGGCGGTAAAGGTACATGTTTAAAGCATTTGACAAAAAATAAACCGAAAGCCCTTGTCCCAGTGGAGAATCTGCCGATGATGTTCCATTTATTCAGAAAATATGACGTTCCCCTGCCGTTGGTCCTATAAAGGCGGTCGGTTTGTGGAAGAAAGCAGTATGGAATGCGGCGTGGCAGGGTTCTTCCTTTTTACAGAAAAAGACAAAATAAAGGATATTCCGGAAAGCGGAGAACTGGTTCGTTGGATAAAAAAGTGTGAGTTTGATTATGTTGTCATTGCATATATGCAGCAAAGGCTGATCGACCCAGTGCTTTCTCTGTTGGAATTTATGGGGGTCAAAAAAGATAAAATCATCATAGGAGGAGAAAAATTATGAAATCACCCAGACACATGAGAATTATTGAGATTGACATCACGAACGCTTGCGATAAAAGATGTTCAAATTGTACGAGACTCTGCGGTCATCAGCAGAAACCATTTTTTATGGATTTTGATACTTTTAAGAGGGCGGTAGACTCACTTGATGGGTATCAGGGAATTCGCAGCATCATGGGAGGAGAACCGACTCTTCATCCGGAGTTTGAACGGTTCATCCGTTACCTTGGATCGAAATTCCCAGAGAGGAAAAATCCATTCATATATCCGCAGAAGGATTTTATCCGTCAGGTACACAGAGTGGAACTTGATAATTTCGAGATGATCAATGATGGCGTAGAGCGTATTGATATCGTAGGTCCGGGAATGTTCTCAAATATGGGAGCAAGCTATAAAAAGCATTATGAGGTCATTACAGATATTTTGCCCTTTCAAGGCTTAAATGATCATTTGAATCCTATTTATCATCAGACTGCACTTATTACGCGAAAGGAATTGGGAATACCTGATGATGAATGGATTAAGATTCGGGACAGATGTTGGCTGCAGAATGAGTGGAGTGCAGGAATCACACCTAAAGGATGTTTCTTCTGTGAGGTTGCAGGGGTTTTGGATATGCTTCTTGACGGTCCTGGTGGCTGGCCGATAGAACCAGGGTGGTGGAAACGCACACCCGATCAATTCGGTGATCAGCTTCACTGGTGTGAACTGTGCGGCTTCGCTCTTCATACTTTTACCAGAGACTCAGCTGAGGAAGTGGACGATATGTCTCCTGAATGGTATGAAAGGCTAAGAAAGATAGAGAGTCCGAAGCTCAAAAGTGGCAGATATAATGTGGTCAAGATTGAGAATGGAGAGATTGCTGAAGAAAGTAAGAAAGAAAATAGGCATTACTCGTCGGCGATGCCCTATATTGAGCATTACGAGGACAGGTTTAATGCATTAAATTCAGTGCTGTTTGCGCGGGAATTTGAGTATGCAGTTTTATCAGGCGGAAATGAGTTTGGGGTAGAATTGAACAAGGTAATCAACAGAGCAAAGGATTGGATTGTAGTACGGAGTGAAAATGCTGAGCTTTCTGAGGATTTTGAAAAAAGAATCGGTGAATATGTCTTAAATCCAGGGACGATGCATTATATTGATCTTTCCATGTCATCTGATACGTGCTTTGTAAAAAACGCTGCGGATGTCAATGATGGGTACGTTGCTCTTTTCAGCAAATATGCGATATCTTTGCGGGAATATGGCTTTGACAGAGTGGCGCACACGACAGGTATATGCGATATTGTGAATGCCTGGCAGCAGCAGAAGGTCGTAGAGCTTTCGGCAGCCATAGAGGAGTCAGGAAAGCGGCTTAATATCAGAGAGGGAATCCGATACGCCGTTTGGGGTACTGGCTCTGCCGGATGTGCTGCAGTTGATATGATTCGTCAAGGTGGAGGAGATGTTGTTATTGCGGTTGATAAAGATGCGTGCAGACATGGGATGGATTTCTATGGAATCACTATAAGCGCTCCTACGTGTCTTGCAGAAAAAAAGGAGGATTTTGATGTGTTGATTTGTGCAAATTATACTAGATTTCCTGAAATCAGGCAGCAGGCAATCGCACTTGGTATAGAAAAAGAGAAAATCCAATATATCAACAGTCTTTCGGAATAGAGGAGGAGAAAGTGATGGATAACTTGTTGGAGTGGAAGGTCTGCCCGATTTGCGGCTCATCACTTCATGTTCCTGTGGATGCTCAGGAGATTACAAACGTGGATCACTTTCATTTCTTTATAAATGAGAGTTGTATAAGGCTTATGAAGTCTTTTACAGAGGATATCAGGTATGGTAATTGATGAGGTTGTAAAACGAAAAAAATATGTTATATATGGAGCACAGGTTATTGGCATAGGAGCAAGAGCGGCAATAAGACATTTAACGGGTATAGAGCCGGAATGTTTTGTAGTAGGGAAATCAACAGGAAAAGCAGCTTATCCTGTTGGTAATCCAACGGAGATAGATGGGATTCCGGTGTGTCCGATTGAGAATATATCCTCAAATATGTTTATCGTGGTTGGGGTAACTGAATTAATTCAGAAAGAGGTTTTACCGTATTTGAAAAAAAGCGGATACAAGGATGTATATCCATTGACGCAGCATGAGGAGCATCTTTTGATGTCAAGATATTATGAAAGTATCGGAATATTTCCGACTGCATAAGGAGGATAAGCATGTATGGCAAATAATGAGTTTGTTCTTTATGAGGTGAAAAACGATCAGGACAAGCCGCTTGATTTCCATCCGAAACTAAATCCATATGAAAGGCAGATTCAGGCGGGGGCAGCATTAGCAGATAATGTGATTGCTGATATAAGGGATAATACGGGTGATAATATTTCCAGAAAAAACCGTATGTATTGTGAAATGACAGCGGTTTACTGGATATGGAGAAATACGGATCATGATTGGATAGGCATAGAACACTATAGGAGGCATCTTTTGGTAGAACCTGAAATGCTGAAAGAGGATGTGGATGTTATCATGCCCCTTCCATATATATGCTATCCACACGAAATGGCACAATTCCTAAGATTTACTACGGAAAATGTCCTTCATGCCCTGCTTAAGGCATTGAAGGATTTACATCCGCATGAGTATGAGGATTATTACAAAATTCTCTATGGAAAATATCAATATACCTATAATCTTGTATGTGCAAGAAGATATGTGTTTGATAATTATTGTCGGTGGTTCTTTGAAATTACGGAGTACATGGAAGAGAACATGAGTGAAGCAGTACCGGAACTCATAGAGACAAGGGCTTTCTCTTATGTGGCAGAAGTGCTGACAAATCTTTATTTTATGTACCATCAAAGAGATTTGCGGATTTTGCATGTTGAGAAAGCAATATATACATAACAACAGGAGATATATGAATTATGCGTATAACAGTAATAGGAACCGGATATGTGGGACTCGTTACAGGTACATGCTTTGCCGAGATGGGAAATACGGTCTGGTGCGTGGATGTAGACGAGAAGAAGATAGAGAACCTTAAAAAGGGGATTATTCCAATCTATGAGCCTGGACTCTCGGAAATGGTGGAGAGAGATTCCGTGGCAGGAAGTCTCAATTTTACTACGGATATAACAGAGGCATTGGAAACATCGGAAATAGCGTTTATCGCTGTGGGAACACCTATGGGGGAAGATGGTTCCGCAGATCTACAATATGTACTTGCTGTGGCAAAAAGCATAGGCGCAAATATGGTGCGACATATGTATGTGATTGATAAGTCTACTGTTCCAGTTGGGACAGCGGATAAGGTGCGCTCTACAATACAAAAAGAGTTAGATGAGAGAAATTCCAACCTGACATTTGATGTTATTTCAAATCCTGAGTTCCTAAAGGAAGGCAGTGCTGTATCTGACTGTATGAAGCCAGACAGGGTAGTGATCGGTGTGGATAGCGAACGGGCCGAAGTGGCTATGCGTGAACTTTACAAGCCGTATTTTATGAATAATGACAATCTGATCTTTATGGATATTCCTTCTGCAGAGATGACAAAATACGCTGCCAATTCCATGCTGGCGACAAAGATATCCTTTATGAATGAAATTTCCAATATATGTGAGAGGGTTGGGGCGGATGTCAATAAGGTGAGGAGAGGGATCGGCTCTGACAGGCGTATAGGATTTTCTTTCATCTATCCCGGATGCGGATATGGTGGAAGTTGTTTTCCCAAGGATGTGCAGGCGCTGATCAGGACGGCAGAGCAGTTTGGTTATCAGGCAAAGCTGCTTCAATCTGTTGAGGATGTGAACTATGCGCAGAAAAGGGTTATTGTGAATAAGGTGAAAAGGCGTTTTGGCGATGACATTACAGGAAGGACTTTCGCTGTATGGGGGCTTTCGTTTAAGCCGGATACGGACGATATGAGAGAATCCCCTGCCATTACAATCATAAACGGACTCACAGAAGCCGGTGCAAAGATTGTGGCATATGATCCTAAAGCTGAAAAAGAAGCCAAGGAAAGCTATCTAAAGGGGAATGAAAATGTTTCTTATGTGAAAAGTAAATATGAGGCACTGGATGAAGCCGATGCACTTATCCTTGTTACGGAATGGAAAGAATTCAGAAGTCCGGATTTTTACGAAATTGTAAGACTTCTTAAGAGTCCGGTTATTTTTGACGGACGTAATCAGTATGATGCAAAAAGAGTCAGTGAGTACGGAGTAGAGTATTATCAAATCGGTGTCAGACTCATAAAAGCAACGGGGGTGACAGCATGAAGCATATTCTTGTGACAGGTGGAGCAGGCTTTATTGGCTCGCATCTTTGCAAAAGGCTTGTGAAAGAGGGGAATGATGTTATCTGTGTTGATAATCTGTTCACAGGATCAAAAGATAATATCAGTGAGCTGATGAACAATCATCATTTTGAGTTTCTGCGCCATGATGTGACGAAAGAACTGCTGGTCGAGGTTGACCAAATCTACAATCTTGCCTGTCCGGCAAGTCCTATTCATTACCAGTATAATCCTGTTAAGACTATGAAAACTTCTGTCCTTGGCGCTATTAATATGCTTGGGCTTGCAAAACGCATACATGCGCGTATACTGCAGGCATCTACAAGTGAAGTGTACGGCAATCCCAGAGTCCATCCACAGCCTGAAGAATACTGGGGGAATGTGAATCCCATTGGCAGCAGGGCATGTTATGACGAGGGCAAAAGGGCAGCAGAAACGTTGTTTTTTGATTACCATAGACAAAATAATGTGGATATTAAGGTAATCCGTATATTCAATACCTATGGACCGAACATGAATGCCAATGACGGGCGAGTGGTTTCCAATTTCATTGTGCAGGCATTGAAAGGTGAAGACATTACGATTTACGGGGACGGTACACAGACAAGGAGCTTTTGCTATGTAGATGATCTTGTTGAGGGAATGGTTCGCATGATGAATAGCAGAGATGGTTTTACAGGACCAGTTAATCTTGGAAATCCAGAAGAATTTACAATGTTGGAATTGGCGAAAAAGATACTCTCACTCATTGAAAGTCAATCGCAAATTGTCTATCAGTCTCTTCCACAGGATGATCCAACGCAGAGAAAGCCGGTAATATGTCTGGCAAAAAGAGAGCTTGACTGGGAACCAGAAATTTCATTGGAAAAAGGATTGAAGAATACAATAGCATATTTTGACAATATTATTCGGAGATAGCAGGATGAAGATGAAATTTGAACTTACAGCGTCCATGATGTGCGCCGATTATGGAAACTTAGAAAAGGAAGTAACGGCGCTTGAAAAGGGCGGTATCGACTCCTTTCATATTGATATCATGGATGGGCGCTATGTCCCTAATTTCGCGATGTCGTTAAATGACATGCGTTACATAGCTGTAACGACAGCAAAGCCGCTTGACGTACACCTTATGATAGAGCACCCAAACAACAACATAGAGATTTTTTTAAACAGCTTGCGCAAAGGCGATACAGTCTACATCCACCCTGAAGCGGAATACCACCCTTCAACCACGCTGCAAAAAATTATCAATGCCGGAATGATTCCAGGCATTGCAATTAATCCCGGAACCAGTGTGGAAACGGTATTTGAAATGTTGCGCATCGTTAAAAAAGTGCTGATCATGTCGGTGAATCCGGGCAATGCAGGGCAGATGTATCTGCCATATGTGGGGAAGAAAATAGACAGGCTGCTCCTGCTTAAAGAAGAAATGCATTTCAAGGCATATTGGGACGGAGCCTGCAGTGCGGACAAAATTATGCAGTTTGCGCCGAAAGGAATGGACGGTTTTGTTCTGGGAACCACGATGCTTTTTGGGAAGGACAAGCCTTATGGTGAAACGATAAAAGAAATACGCAGGCAGGTAGTGTCAAGTAATTTAGGAAAAAACCAAGCCAAAAAATAGGCTCAATTGAATCTTGAAAACTGTAGATATTGGTGATTTAAGACCTTGGGGCGTTGCCCCAAACCCCACAAGGGACCAGTCCCTTGACCCAGTTTCAGGTGCCGTCCGAACCCGTCCTCGCTGGAAAGCAGGATAATCCGTGGGCTTTATATAAATACGCTTTCTCGGCATATCCTCACTATCCGGATGCAGAAGGTCAGCGGCTTTGAAGCGGCAAAACAGATTATGGAGGAATATCCGGAGGCGAAGATTCTGCTTCTGACAACGTTTGCCGATGACGAGTACAT
>ERZ808044.644-NODE-644-length-31973-cov-7.489905_pt1 | contig 31973 bp, 41 predicted proteins | sample MGYA00380195_ERZ808044 | MGnify/ENA primary metagenome ERZ808044 (study PRJEB31490, sample SAMN06133423) | mouse gut metagenome | isolation source: Z7_2 | host: mice | place: China: Chengdu | collected 2015-05 ...
TTAATGTAAATGTGTCCCATTTCTAATCTCACTTTTGGTTCCCTCCTTAGAATATTGATATTATTGTTCAAAGCTTATACGCTTCTACAACCTTTACTTAAGACTACCAGACATCTGCAGATGCCATTCCACTCTCCAGCAGCGTCCAGTCGATTAACTGAAAGTCGTCATATACCGATTCCTCATACAAGTCAGACTTGAATATGAATTTCCGGCACGCTTGTATGGCGTTCTCAATCAATCTCACGGATTCTTCATCAACCTCCCCCTTTCCCTCTGATATCATAATGGACTTATATGGTGTCTCATTGGGCTTCACGCTTCCTGATAAAGGATGCGATAACAATGTGTGCCCCTCGTGAATTCTGTCTCTCACTTCCCTAAGAATATCTTCATAGGAAATATCTCGGTAAATAATATGATGTGTCTCCTTAAGCCTGTCCAAAACCAGGGGATTATTGGTAATTACCATGTAATCTCTGCTTCCCATCTGCTTTTCTTCTCCCTTGTGGTTCTTATGTAAACCTATTGTAAAAAAAGGGCGATTTGAACACAATCATGTGTGCAATCGCCCTTTCTGTCTTTTGCCCTGATAACATATCAATTCATCTTTAGAAATTTATCATACAGCACAAGATTCAGAACGTGGTACATTCCCCAGTCCTTTTGCCTGAAAGTTTCGCCTGTGATATGAATGTATCAAAGGTTTGCCTCTTCGGCGGCCATCATCATGACTCTCTCTTGAGAAATATCATCCCACTCTTGTATTCTTTTTACACTTTCTTCAATATTGCTTATAGACAACTTATATATGTCTCATTGCCTATACCTATAATAACCGATTGTTAAAACATTTGCAACCTTTAAATTCAAAATATCCGAATTTATACATTATAGACAATATTCACCCATAATTATTGTCTATTTTTTATATCTTACCCCATTTTGATTCCTTCTATCTACACAATTGCTTCAATTAATATCTTCTCACCCAATACGATTTCATGGACTCCGACCTGCTTCTTTTTATTAAAATTAAAACTTAACATGTACCCTTTCTTCAGATGATAATCCTCCAAATATCTAATTAATTGATTTTCGCCGCGCAGGTTATACTCATTTCCATGATAAATCTTCATTTCTATGATATATTGTTGTCCGTGGTAATCCACAATAACATCTGTACGCCCCATACTCCTGGTTCTGGATTCTATATAATAATTCCCGATTCCGTTAATAATCGGTTTTAAATACAACAAAAACATCCGGCGTCCATTTTCTTCAATGAATCTGTCCGGACTATCGCCATAAATATCAGTAAAATGCTCTGCAAATTTCCTTAATACCAATTCCATATCCAGAATATTCCCATGAATAAACTGATTCTTTATCTGCATAGACGCCGAGTAAGAGCTGCTTTCCAACATTTCCTCAGCCAGATATAAGTTATAAAGCCTGGTCTCAAAAATCCGATTGGCAACCGCAATCTGTTCACCGATACATTTTATAAACCCGAAGCGGATGCCAATATCCATTGCCATATGATCCGGACTGTATAAAATACCCTTTCCTATAAACAAAATTGCATAAATCATCTCTGACAGTTCCGGATATTCCTCCAGCTTCTTACGCATATCGTCAAACAGTGTATTGGATTCATTTAAAAGCAGCTTTACCGCCGCTTGAAAACCATTTTTTGTCCACGCAGAAGCCTTATCTGGATACTCTTTGGTTCCGGCAATCTGCTCATCCAGGATTTTGCACAGCCTGGATACCAGAAATGGATATCCGGAGGTATAGTCATACAAATATCGGGCAATCTCCCCTGTATCCATGCCAGTATGACAGTGCCTCTCATAATCAGACAACATACCTTTAATTCCCGCTTCTGTAAAACTCATGTTGACCTGAAAATCAGCAGCAATATTCCATGGACTGTTATACTTTGATTCTTCCGGTGCATGTAATCTTAATTTTAAATTTTTAATATCATAAACGCCTGCGAGGATAACGGATTTGAAGGTATAATCTTTTCCACTCTTGTATTTCAGATATTTTTCTCTCAGTAATCCTAAAAATGACAAAAAATCTGATTATCCGCATTTTTATCTACTTCGTCAATGGTTAAGATCACTTCCCTGTCGCTTTTGCTGCACAAAACTGTGATTTTTCTTCCGAAATCACGCAAAGGAAATTCTTCCGAAACCGGAGTTTTCCATTCCTTGCATAGATTTTCATTTACTCCCTGCCTCTCTAATCGTTCGGAAATATCCATAACAAGCCCTCTGGCAAGTGACCCCAATGACTGGAAGTATTCTTCTGCCGCCTCAAAGCTTAAGTCAAGCACAATATATTTTTCTTTCAGCTTTTGATAAAGAAGCTCTAATGTCGTCGTCTTCCCAAACTGGCGAGCCCGATTCATTGTAAAATATTCTCCCGGTTCAATATAATCCTCGATAATCTCACTGATCATATCCGTTGTATCAACCATATAATGTAAAGAAGGAATACAGATACCCGTAGTATTAAATTTCTTTTCGTAATCCATATAAAAACCTCCTGGCTTTTCTGCTTTCATTCTATCACAGGTTTTCGTTAAGTCAACAAAAAACGCCATGCAACAACCGATTCATTGCATGGCGTCCCTATACTCTATTCTATTTTATTTCTTGCGGTCTTTGAAAAAATCGTCATGTACCTGCTTAATAACCCCGCTTAATGCGAACAACGCAAGAATATTCGGGATAACCATCAGAGAGTTGAAGGTATCCTGCATTGTCCATACAAGCTCTACCTCTGCCAGTGAGCCGAGGAATACACATACGGCAACGATTACAGAATATATCTTAACCGCCTTTGAGCCAAACAGATACTTAATATTCGCCTGGCCAAAAAAGTACCATCCAAGGATTGTAGAAAATGCGAAGAAGAACATACAAATCGCGATAAAGATGTCTCCTCCCTTTCCATACAGTGTAGAGAATGCATACTGGCTAAGCTCTGCCCCTGTCTTTCCTGTCGGAATGGAATGTGTGGTAATGATTACGAGTGCGGTAAGGTTCAGGATAACGAATGTATCAATAAATACACCAATCATAGCCACGAAGCCCTGCTCTACCGGATGGTTTACCTTCGCAACCGCGTGCGCGTGAGGCGTAGAACCCATACCGGCTTCATTGGAGAACAATCCACGGGCAACACCCTTTGTAAGAGCTAACTTAACAGTTGCACCTGCTGCGCCGCCGACAATAGAGGAAGGCGCGAATGCCCCTACGACGATTGCATGGAACGCATACGGAATCTCCTTAAAGTTAAAAATAATTACGATCAAAGAACCAACTATGTAGAAAGCCGCCATAATCGGAACGATCAGCTCGGTAATCTTTGCAATACGTTCTGTACCTCCCAGGAATACGAACAGGGCAAGCAGAGCAAGGATAATACCCATAATCCACTGAGGCATTCCAAATGCAGTATTGAAGGCTGCCGCGATGGAGTTAGACTGTACGGCATTACCCATAAAGCCAAGCGCCAGAGTGATCAGAACGGCGAAAATACCTGCCAAAGCCTTACCGAAAGGTCCGGAAAACGCTGCGCGGATATAATATACAGGACCTCCTGTCACTTCTCCGTCATCGCCCACCTGTTTGTACTTCTGCGCCATGATAGCCTCGGCATAGATAGTTGCCATTCCAAGGAACGCTGCAATCCACATCCAGAAGATCGCGCCAGGACCGCCGACTGCAAGAGCCGTAGCCGCACCGGCAATATTACCGGTACCTACCTGAGCCGCAATAGCCGTTGCAAGAGCCTGGAAAGATGACATTCCGTCCGCACCGGCTTTATCGCCCTTCTTGAACATTCCGCCAAAGGTCCTGCGCATTCCTTCGCCAAAACCTTTTACTTGAATAAATCCAAGCTTAACAGTAAACCAGATACCGCCGCCAAGAAGTGCAACGATCAGAATGTAGTTTGACAGATAACTGCCTAATGTTGAGAAAATGTTGTTCAACATCGCTTCCATTTACAAATTCCCCCTTTGTAATAGATAAATTGAATATAAATTATTCATCCTCTCTATCATAACATTAAAAAGATTTTTATTCAATATGCTGTTATTTTTTTCACATTTTTTGTCTATTTTGTACAGATATTGTATGAACTTGTCCAATTCTGCAAAAAAAACAGGCGGTAATCCTTGATTTTCCGCCTGCTTTTTTTCATACACCTCTTTATGTTTTTAAAATCTTTGGTCATTTTGCCAAATTTTCATTTTATTTTCATATTCTTTTTATTTTTGTTTCAAAAATGTACCTACTTTTTTATCCTCAATCCGGATATGGTTCACCAAAAGGGCAATATGCATATTCAAATTACTAAGGTCTGCCACAGAAGGTCCTGACGCCGGAATTGCAGACACAATCTGCTTTAACTTTTTCTTGTACTCCTCATGGAACACCCTATGGGGCGCCCTGTTTGGGTATCCGCCTGCCTGCTGAAGCTGCTCCTCATGGGCAAAATGCTGGTCCACATAGTTGGTGAGAAACCTGATTGTAGGCTCCATGGCAGTCCTTCCCTGCCTCTTGTGGCAGGAATCCAGAAGCTGGTTCACAGCACGGAATAACTCCCTATGCTCCTGGTCGATAATTGCATTTCCGGTCTCCAAGTCCTTTGTCAATTCATAAGCCATAATTACATTTCCTTTCTTCTAACTTTCTCTTTCTATAATATACTGTTACACATGAATCTCCGCTTTCATCCCCAGTACCTCTCGGTTCCTTTCAAGCAGAGGGGAAATCACCTTCTCTAGATACGCCTCCACCTGAACCGGAGCGCGTCCCACGTATCTGGCCGGCTCCATGGCCTTCCTTAACTCCTCCAGAGTCAGGTTAAACGCCGGATCTGCCGCAATCAGCTCAAGCAGGTTGTTATCAAGTCCCTTCTCCTTCACGTTACGTCCCGCCTCCATGGACAACTCACGAATCCGTTCATGGAGCTCCTGGCGGTCTCCGCCTGCCTTCACGGCATCCATCATAATATTCTCCGTAGCCATAAACGGAAGCTCGGACATCAGCCGTTTCTCAATCACCTTCGGATACACCACAAGGCCGTCCACCACATTCAGACACAGATCAAGAATCCCGTCAATGGCAAGAAAGCCCTCCGGCACGCTGAGGCGCTTATTGGCCGAATCGTCCAGCGTCCTCTCAAACCACTGGGTCGCAGAGGTCACAGCCGGGTTGAGAGCGTCAATCATCACATACCTTGCCAACGACGCAATCCTCTCGCTGCGCATAGGATTCCGCTTATACGCCATAGCAGACGAGCCGATCTGGGTCTTCTCGAAAGGCTCCTCCACCTCCTTCAAATGCTGCAGAAGGCGGATATCATTGGAAAACTTATGGGCGCTGGCCGCAATACCCGCAAGCACATTTAAGACTCTGGTATCCACCTTACGGGAATAGGTCTGTCCGGACACAGGATAGCAGGTTTCAAATCCCATCTTATTGGCAATCATGGGATCAATCCTGTCAATTCTCTCCTGATCCCCCTCGAACAATTCCAGGAAACTGGCCTGAGTTCCCGTCGTCCCTTTAGAGCCAAGAAGCTTAAGAGTCCCCTTCACATACTCCAGATCCTCCAAATCCATGGCAAACTCCTGCATCCACAGGGTTGCCCGCTTGCCCACTGTGGTAGGCTGCGCCGGCTGGAAATGGGTGAACGCCAAGGTAGGCAGTTCTTTATACTCCTTTGCGAACTTCGCAAGCTCTGCTATCACGTTCAAAAGCTTCCTTCTCACAATCTCAAGAGCCTCTGACATCACAATGATATCCGTATTGTCCCCCACATAGCAGGAGGTGGCCCCCAGATGAATAATCCCCTTTGCCTTCGGGCATTGCTGGCCGTAAGCATACACATGGGACATAACGTCATGCCGGACGACTTTCTCCCGTTCCCGCGCCACGTCATAGTTAATATCCTCAGCATGGCTTTTCAACTCCTCAATCTGCTCGTCCGTGATGGGAAGCCCTAACTCCTTCTCCGTCTCCGCAAGGGCAATCCATAACCTCCTCCAGGTTTTAAACTTCTTGTCCGGTGAGAATACATACTGCATCTCCTTGCTGGCATAACGCTCTGACAGCGGACTTAAATACTTGTCACGACTCATATCCTTCCTCTCCTTTTCCTGTTTATTTACTAACTTTTATCAATCCTTCTGTATTCCTTCCTCCACTGTTCAAACAACTCCTCCGGTATATCAATATCAATCCCCCTCTGAATCTCACGGATTTCCTCCTTCATGGCAGAATCCATATTAAGGAAAACAGAGTTGCCAGACAGCATTTTCACATACTGGTCACCCGGCAGCGCCTTGTAGCAGCAGTAAAGATAGGTACGAAGCAACTCCATATCCCCGCAGATACGGTACGCCTCCAGATACACCTTGGCCGCCTCCTCATACAGAAACCGTCTGCCGTAAGCCGCCCCAAGGCTTGCATAGACCCTGCCGTAGAACAGCTTACTGATGGAATTGTCCCACTCCCTGTTGATAATCGACTGGTACACCAAAATCGCCGTCTCATACTCCCCGCTTTTCTGCAGGCTGTCCGCCTTATACTTCATCCTCTCCACATCCTTAAGATTCTGGAGATGCTCAAGAATCCCCTGAATCTTATTGATATCTCCGGTGGCGTAGATGGTGGACTCCCGAAGAATCGTCAGCACGAACTGCTCCATGGTGCCGTTCTGCCGCAATTCCTCCCTAAGCTGCTCAGCCAGCTTCGGAAGCTCTAACTCCTTGTCAATCCAGTTGCACAACTGCCGGTTTACCATGGTATAGTCGATGAGATAAAGATTGTTACAGATATAATAGCACAATTCCTCAATAGTGTAGATACGCATATGAATCCTGGCTATCTCGTAGGGCTGCCTCGCCCGTTTCCTATGACATAGAATTAAACTGCCCATTGATTCCTCCTAAATAAATGGTCTTCTCCACCTGAAATCCCGTGGAGGGGAAGAACTCTCCAAAGCCCACATCCTTAAACGTAAGCCGGCAGGTGCGCTCGTCCATGAAAAGCACCTCAATCTGAATCCGCAGGGAATAATCCCGCCTGTTGGGAAGCCCCTCCAAAGACACCGTCTCCACCTGCAACTCCTCCCCTGCCAGGCTCTCCACATGAATCTCAATGTCCGACGTATCCTCCAGGATCACCTCCCACTGGCCGTCCGCCTCGTACCAGTGAGTTCCCCAGGACACGATGGGATACCATCCCTCCTGGCCGTTCACACGCATACGCAGGCAGATCTGCTCTGTCATCTTCGTATCGTCAAGGTACACAGGCCCTTCGTGGTATTCCAGGTGCCGCCTCATAGACGTGTAGCACGCGCCCCTGCTGTACAGATTGTTGCCGATAAACGCCCTCCGCCCGTTGCACAGCACCTTCAATGAATTGGGATACCAGTTATTCTCAAAACCCTCCCCCGTCAGATACACGGAGGAAACCACCTTCTTCTCAAACACACTCTGGATAAACCGCTTAAACCTGTCGTCCGCCGCCTTAGCCTTGTCCTTTACCTTCTCCTTCTCCTTGCCAAGAAGGGTATAGATAGCGGCAAGCTCATTCATCTGCGCGCTGGCAACCTCCTCCACGGTCACGAACATGTCACGGTCCTTCACACCGACTGCATTGAGCCTTCTAAGCATATACGCCCGAATCTCCTGGGCGTCACAGTAAAAGAGGGCGGACTCATACTGCCACAGCTCTTTTGGCTGATAAAACATATACTGGCAGAAGCTCTCTTTATAATCCTGGACACAGACACATTCCTTTGCCACGCCAAGACGCTGCCCGATGCCTTTAAGCATCTTGGACATATCAATATTCGTATAGGGGACGGAAAAGGTAATATAAGAGATATCCTCAAAGCCCTCAAGAGTCATGCGGATAAACTTGGCAAGCAGCCACACCGCGTCCCGCTTCTTGGCGCCAATCTTCACCTTTTCCCGGCGCACGGCCCTTTCAAACAGGTCATTCACCATGGTGCCCTCCTGAAGGGAGGCCAGACGCTTCGCCTCCATACCGAACACCCACCGTTCCCTGTAATATCCCAGTATCAGGGGAATCTGAAAATTATCCGCAGCAGCTCCCATCGTCTCCGGTTCTTCCTTCGCCTCGTCATAAAAGCTTATCTGACAATTCTTCTCATTCAAATCGTATCCCAGGATTCCGCCTTTTCTCATGATGCTCCCCTCCCCTCTTTACACACATCTCTAATGAATCTTGAACAGACGCTTCGCCATGATTTCCTCCTCCTCGTACTCCATCATGGCTTTACGCCTCGCCGCAGGCGCCATAGTCGCCATGCTGTTCAGCCGTCCGTACTTACCCGATTCCTTAATCTCCCTTTCATTCTTTAGGATCTCTTTTTCAGTGATAATGTCCTCTTTTCCCTTGGTTTCTATAAAATAATAGCTGATAGACTCGTCACTGTACAGCACAAACTGTCTCACATACAGATTCTCATAGACCGGCATCATCACCTCATTCTGGTATCCAAGCTCATCCCTGGTTCCATGCTTCATCTTATAGTACAGGGTCACCCGGCTCCCCGGCCTTGCCTGGTAAGAAATCATCACCTTGTCGTACAACTGAAGCTCTCTGAGCCATTCGTCTTTATAATGGAGATAATAGGGAAAAACAATCTGCTTCTCGCACATCTCCCGCAGCACTTGATGAAGCACCACCTCCAAAGCAGCCGTATAATCATGATTTGAAAAATATTTAAGCAGAGCAATCTTGCAGATATCAGAAAGATCCTCCTTCTCATCGCACTCATTTGCAATAATATCGAAAACACTGGCCTCCAGCTCTCTGCCATAGACCACATATTCCCTGGATACATAGGCAAGATACGCCTGTTTCAGACGGAAATAGACATTATCCGACAGATAATAATCCTCAAATATCTTTTCCTCCTGAAATAGATTTTCCGAAAAAAGCATCTGGGTAATGATACGCTCGCCAATCTTATAGGCAGGAATCCCGTTCTCCTTCAATGCTTTCCAGAGGAATTTCATCTCCCTCGTAGGGCCTACGTAAAAGTTAGCCAGATACATCAGGGTCACCTTGTCAAAATACTGCCGCCTGAACAGCTCAAAGCACAGATAACTTAAGAAGCTGTCCTCCTCATAGTTCTCCTCCTTAATCCGTCTGGTCACAAGGCGGAACACGTCTTTTCCTTCAAATGCCTCCAGCCCTTTTTCCATCAGCCCTTCAAAGGTAGGCGCCTCCTTTTCATTCTCCTGCTCCCAGACGCCGGTTGTGGCTGCGTATTTACGGCACATCTCCACAAACCGCGGCTCATAGAACAGACGCTTCGTCTCATAGACGATGGAATCCGTATAATGGCGGCCCTCCACAGACTCCCACACAACCCTGGACTCCTTGTCATACAGACGGATCACCGTCCCCTCCTCGGCATCATAGGGGATGCGCTGGCGAATCTCACCGTCCTTGTCAATAACCAGGACGCATTTCATATTCTTCACCCGCGTGGAAATAGAATAGGAATAGCAGATGTCACGCATGGCCTCCATCCGTTCTGCCGTCATCTCCTCAGGCTGGCAGAACCTTTTATACAGAATCCTAAGGGACTCCGTAATATGACGCTGCATCAACTGTTTCCAGGTAAATACCACCATCTGCTCACGGTAATTCAGATAAAGCTCTCCTGCCTGCTCCTCATAGGTAACCAGATTCGCATAGAGAAACGCCGCCTTCTTATAATTCAGCGAATTGCCGTGCATGAAATACAGAAGAATCACCTTGGGAAGCGGACCCTTAAAGCTGTCCTCATCCACGGTCATCATATAATATTCATAGAGCTGCGCAATCCGAAGCTCTGAATCTACTGCCTTCTTATACCACTGAAAATGCCGCTTTTTCAGTTTATTTCCCCGAATCAAAAGAGTACAGATGGTATTCAGAATCATCGGTTCGTCGTACATCTTGTAGATGCGCTCCAGTATCCGAAACATCTTGTCGCTGTACTGCTTCTGCTGGCTGGCAAAATTCGCCACATAAAGGGCTAACTCCTTCGTCATCAGGCGGTATTTGGATGCAAAATTAAGCACCTGCATCTCAAAAGGGCCTAACTTCTTAAGAAGCGTGGGCCTGTCCTGATAGCACAGATACGCCTCCAGATAAAAAATCACCCCATGCATCTCATACTGAAACTGCTGCTCTAACAGCTCAATCCTCTTATAAGAGGTCTTATATCTGGTATCCAAATCCAACAGCATGTAGAGCAAAAGCAATGAATCCTGGTGGCGCATATAGGTCTTGCCCACCTCGTCCAACACACGCTCAGCATGGATTCCCTTCCCCCGCACCAAAGCGGTTAGGTACAGGTAATAACAGTTGGTCAGCGGGTCTTTTCCGATGGCAAAGCGGTTGTAATTATAGTTCTCAAGAATCCACTTGGCCTCCTCCACCTTACTCCCCACCAGATAGACATGGGCCTGCATCAACTGGTACAGCTCACTGTGGGGCCTTAGCTTGCGAAGGGAAATCATCTTCTCCACCGCGCTTTCTAACCAGTTGCCAATCTCGATTCTCCCTGCCACAAGCCCGATATATTCCTTCAAAATCTGGGCCAAAAGCAGCTCAGGCTGCCTGTGGTTCTCGTTGTAGTCCTGGTTCTGCAGCACCTCAATCTCATAGGTAAGAGTCTCGTAAGGCGTGATAAACTTAAGCATACCAAAATTACGCCCCCCGTGGAGACGGTCAGGGCGGACCACATACTCAATCTCATGAGCGTTACCCACAAAATCATCCGTACTGGTCTCCGGACGCAGGACCTTGATAAACTCCCCCTCCGCCTCAATGTGGATGGGCATATATCCCCAGGTATTCTTAACAATGGTAAGCGTACCCTTGGTCGGCTCTGAAATGTCCTCAAAAAACATCCCTTCACCGGGAAGGGTCAAAAAAATACATTCCTTCTGCTTGATTCCTACCAGAAACTCCTCCATGGCCTGATCTCCAAGAGACCATTTTCTCATATTATCATACAGATAAAAAGTCCGTTCATTCTCATATTTTAAAATCTCATAGAACTCCCTGGCACGGAACAGACGTCCCGCCTCCGAGAAATCCTTGATGGCAAGCTTGCGGAAATCATCCGTGCTCTGAACCTTCCCGTAGGAGGTCATGACATAAGGCTTCTCAATGATTGCCGTGACAGACAGCTCGTATTCCCCTCCGCCGCATACCACGGTAAACCTTCCGTCCTCCACATGCCCTGGCCGAAGCCCCTTGCCGTCGTAAGTGAACTCCACCTTCGCAGGATTCCCGTCAAACCCCTGATTCTTAAAATGCACACGAAAAGAAGACGAGTACACCAGTCCCCGTATCTTCTTCCCGCTTTCCGTCCTGATTGTAAAACTCCCCCGATATACTTCCCCTTCTCCGATAATGAGTACCAGATTGGTCTCATCAAATATGACATCAGGTTGTGATAACTGAAAATCTCCTTTGGAAAATTTCTGGATTTTATTTTTCAAGTCTGACACCTGCTTCTTTCGTTGCTTATTCGTAAACAATACTATAAAAGATTATAGCATTGTTTGATTGTGAATGGCAATGGCATTTTACGATTTTATCCCAAATACTAATTTTCGCCTACGTGCACCGTCAACTGCGGATAAGGAATCTCGATTCCCTCCTCGTCAAAGGTCAGCTTAATGGTTTCCAAAAGACGCCACCTCGTAGGCCAGAACTCCTCGTTCTTCACCCAGGCTCTTGCGCCTAATATAACCGCGCTGTCGGCAAGCTCATCCACGAACACATTAATCTCCTCGTCCTTCATCACACAGGGATCCGAAGTCAGAAGCTTCTCCACCAGGGCTTTTGCTTTGCGCAGATCAGCCTGGTAGGAAACAGACACCTTCAGGTCAAGCCTTCTCTCCGCCTTTGCCGTGGCATTGGTCAGACTGCTGTTGGTCAGCATCCCGTTGGGTATCACGATGGTCTTATTGTCAATGGTACTGAGCTTCGTGTAGAAAATCTGAATCTCCTTTACCGTACCCTCATTCTTATTCGTATCCTCGATGATATAATCCCCCACCTCGAAGGGCTTCAGGATCAGGATCAGGACGCCTCCGGCAAAGTTGGACAGACTCCCCTGTAACGCCAGGCCGATAGCAACACCGCCCGATGCAAGCAGCGCCGCCACAGAAGCCGTATCCACGCCAAACTTAGCCGCAATGCTGAAAATCAGCAGAGAGTAAAGCCCGAATTTCAAAAAAGAATCTACAAACTGCTCTACCCCTTTATCCGCGCCGGAACGCTCAAGGGAACGGCGCACCAGCTTCTGAATCCATCTGATCACAATTCTTCCGGCAAAAAATACCGCCAGGGCAATCAAAACCCGCATACCAAAGCCTGCAAGTTTTGGAATACTGTCCTGGATATACTGGGCAAACCGCCCCACCTCCTCCACCGTATCCTGTGTCACCTCAGCCACCTCTACTGCTGCTGTCGCCGCCACTTCACTGGCTGTCGCTTGGCCTCCTCCGCTTGGAGAACAGGGTATTGCCATAGTCATACTTCCTTTCTTCTAACTTTGATGGACGAAGTCCCTCCTATACCTGCACCTGCCGGAGTGCGAGAAAAGCGCTCAGATTCCCCCGCGCCGTCCCCATACTCCGATGTGAGAACAAAATGTCCGGATTGCAATGAGTACACACATTGGTGACCGCAATCTGCTCTCTGGGGACTCCCGCTTCTGTCAGCACAGCCTGGTTCGCCCGCCAAAGATCCAACTGGTACTTCCCGTTTGGCTTTTCATAAAATAATTCCCCCCAGAGCTTCTCGTCAAAGGTATCTTTAAATTTCTCGATTACCTCCTGGCTTACCTCATAACAATCCTGGCAGATAGACGGGCCGATGGCCGCAAACACCTGGGCGGGGTCTGTTCCATACTGCTTCTGCATAAGCCTTAAGGTAACCGCCCCCATCCGGCCTGCGGTTCCCCGCCATCCCGAATGGCTAAGCCCGATGGCCCGATGCACCGGATCCACGAAAAACAAGGGGACACAGTCCGCATAAAACGTCACCAGACAAATATCCGGCACATTTGTTACCATTCCGTCCGTCTCCGGAAAACGGCCTCCCCTGTCCTTTTCCTCGACCACCGCTACATTCGTAGTGTGGGTCTGATGGGTATAGGTAAAATCCTGAGGGTCTACCCCAATCGCCCTGGCAATCCTGCGCCGGTTCTCCTCGATTGCCTCCGGCTCATCCCCCCTGGTGGTGCTGATGTTCATGCTTTTACAGTGTCCCTTGCTGACTCCGCCAAGCCTGGTAGAAAATCCATGCTTCACAATACCGGTATCCTCAAGCAGCGGGAACGAAAGGTAGGGGACTTTGTCAACCTCTCTCTCGTCAAATATATGCTGTTCATTCTTATATTTTAACCCCAGACTCATAATCTTATCCTCTCCTTTTATCCACCAATATAATCAAACGCGTCCGCATACAATGTCACAGTATCCCCCTCAAAGCTCACCACGTCAAAACGGCACGCCGCATCAGTCAGGCCATGGCTCGTAAGATAATAAAGAGCGCACCTGGAAATGCTTTTCTGCTTCTTTAAATCCACCGCCTCCGCCGGATGGCCCTTTTTTTCGTCCGACCTGTATTTCACCTCGCAAAAGACAATGTATTCCCCGTCCCTGGCAATCAAATCAATCTCGCCCGTCCTGCACCTGAAATTATATTCCAGTACCTCGTACCCCTTGCCGGAGAGATACTCACCGGCCCTTCGCTCATACTTTTCCCCTATTTTCCTCTTATTCTCCGCCATAAACGACCTTTGCCTCTATACAACATATTTTCTGATAAACGTCCTCCTGTGTATGGGCGACGGTCCAAGCTCTCTAAGCCCCGCAATATGGGCTTTCGTCCCATAGCCTTTATTACTCGCAAAATCATATCCCGAAATCACGCTGTCGTATTCCACCATCAGCCGGTCCCTTGTCACCTTGGCAATAATACTGGCCGCCGCAATGGACACACTCTTTTCGTCGCCTTTGATAATGGGAACCTGAAAAATGTCAACCTCCGGAATCGTGACGGCGTCGTTTAAGAGCACCTCCGGACGCACCTTAAGCTGTCCAATCGCCATCCGCATGGCCTCATAGGTTGCCTGTAAGATATTGATCTCGTCAATCCTCGCCGGACTTACCATGCCAATCCCCGTTGCAACCGCCTTCTCCATAATCTCCTCATACAAGGCTTCCCGCTTCTTCTGCGAGAGCTTTTTTGAATCATTCACCCAGAGGAGCTCACAGTCTTTAGGCAGGATCACCGCCCCTGCCACAACCGGCCCTGCAAGCGGCCCCCTGCCCACCTCATCGATTCCGCAGATATATTTCCCGTCATACTCTCGCTCGTAAACGCGCATAGCCTCAAGCCTTGCCCTCTCTTTGGCGAGCTTTTCTTCTTCCCGTTTATTCATGCCTGATCACTCCGACTCTGTCAAACGGATAAATCCGCACCCATGCCCTGCCTACCAAATGCTCTCGCTTCAACACGCCCACGCTTGGATCGCGGCTGTCTGAGCTGTGGTTTCGGTTATCCCCAAGCACAAAATATTCGTCCTCTCCCAGTAAAATGGGTTCTGCCGCCATTCCCGCCGAATTCATCACCTCAGCGCCGTAGACGTCGCTGGACAGCAGCTCGCCGTTTACGTAGGTATAGCCGTCCACCACCTGGATTGTCTCCCCTGGGAGCCCGATAATCCGCTTGATATAAAATGTATTCTCCTCATGCTGATAGGGAAATACAATAATATCAAAACGCTTCGGCTCCTGAAAACGGTAGGACAGCTTATCCACAATCAGATTGTCGCCGTCGCTTAAGGTCGTCTCCATGGATGAGCCGCTGACACGCGTTCTCTGTCCCACGAATGTGATAATCAGGTACGTCAGCCCGATAATAATTAATATGTATAAGAGCCATCCTCCCAGTTCCCGGAGTATGCCCCGTTCTTCCTGCCTCGCCATTTGTTACTGTCTCCTTTTTCATGCCCGCCGCAAAAGATTACTGCGGATACTCAAGCGTCATCCTTCCAAGCCTCCCGCTTCGGAAATCGTCCAGCAAAAGGAGGGCGGCTTTCTCCGTATCCAGCTCATTTCCCCGCACAATACAATGTCTGCTGCGCGCAATCTCCTCAAGCATCTGATAACACTTTACTTCCTCATCTGTATTTACACCGGCATCCAAGGCCGCAGCCTCAATCCGGTATTTCTCCTCCAAAACCTTCGGATAATTCACCGCCAGCAAACGAATCAACTCCGCCGCCAACTCCTCCGTATTCAGAAGCTCATCCTTCATAGAGCCGATAAACGCCATCATAAGCCCCACCGTCTGATCCTCAAACTTCGGCCACAGAATTCCCGGCGTATCCAGAAGCTCTACCTGCTTATTCAGGCGAATCCACTGCTTCCCCTTGGTAACTCCCGGCTTATTGCCTGTCTTTGCACAAGCCTTGCCCGCCAGGGAATTGATAAAAGTAGACTTCCCCACATTGGGAATCCCCACCACCATGGCCCTCACAGGGCGGTTTAAGATTCCCCGCTTTCTGTCCCTTTCAAGCTTCTCCTTACAAGCCTCCCTGATGACCTCATGGACAGGCTTCAAACCACTGTTCCTCCTGGAATTCACCTTTGCCGTAAGATACCCCCTGCTCTTAAAATACTCCTCCCAGGCGTCGTTCCACCGTTCCTCCGCAAGGTCTGCCTTGTTAAGCAGAATCAGCCTCGCCTTGTTCCTCCCAAGCTCGTCAATGTCCGGATTCCGGCTGCTTAGGGGAATCCTTGCGTCCACAAGCTCGATCACAAGATCAACCAGCTTTATATTCTCCTGCATCATACGCTTCGCCTTCGTCATATGACCCGGATACCATTGAAAATGCATACTTTCTACTCCTTATGATTAATCCAGCCAAAATGCTCTCCAAAGGAAATGACAAACCACGCCTTCCCGTAAATATACTCCCGTTTTACATTTCCCACATCCGCATTCCGGCTGTCCTCGCTGCTTACCCGATTATCCCCAAGGACAAAATACTCGTCCCCTGCAAGCTTCACCTTCTCCTTCACAATTCCCACGTCGTCAATGTCCGTCGTTTCGTATCTCTCCTCTAACTTCTCCCCGTCGATATAGATTCGGTTCTCCATAATCTCCACCGTCTCTCCCGGAAGGCCGATAATCCGCTTCGTATAATAATGGACATTCTCATTCCCCTTGGGTTTGAATATGATAATATCTCCCCGCTTCGGCGTGGTAGCATTATAGATAATCCGGTTCACCAAGACCACGTCCCCATTGCCAAGGACCGGCTTCATAGAATCTCCCACAGTGCTGACCTGCTGTCCGAAATACCAGACACTCACAAACGCTATAAGACATACTACGCCAATCTTGAAAATCCACTTCCCAATCTCAAACAATTTCTGAAGGTCGATGCGGAATTTGAATCTCCTTCTTCTGATTCTCTTAAATAAACGTTTCTTCCGTCTGCGTCCCATGTACTCCCCTTATAACACAAAAAGGACAATATACGCTATGTACTTGTCCTTTTTTAACCCGTCTCTTATTTTACTAACTCTTTTACCTTCGCCTTCTTGCCGACACGGTCTCTTAAGTAGAACAGCTTCGCCCTTCTTACTTTACCCCTTCTGACAACCTCAACCTTCTCAACGTTCGGTGAGTGAAGCGGCCATGTCTTCTCAACGCCTACGCCGTTGGAATTCTTTCTTACGGTAAATGTAGCTCTTGAACCGCCGCCCTGCTTCTTTAAGACTGTTCCCTCAAACACCTGGATTCTCTCGCGGTTACCCTCTTTGATCTTGCCGTATACCTTGACGGTATCTCCCACATGGAACTGCGGCACATTCTCTTTCAACTGTTCTTCTTCAAGCTTCTTAATGATATCGTTCATTGTGTGACCTCCTTATATTCCGGATGTTCTTAATACGCTCGTACCAGAGGACCATCTCTTTTCTTCACAACGTTTTATATTTTATCACATTTATCGTTTCTTGACAAGAGTTTTCTCTCATTTTCCGTCAACCGGGCTTTTAAAAGCAAGTCCGGACGCAGCTTCGCCGTCCGGAGAATGGACTGCTCTCTGCGCCATTTTTCAATATTCGCATGATGTCCTGACAAAAGAATCTCAGGGACACGCCTGTCATGCCAGATTTCCGGCCTGGAATACTGGGGATATTCAAGCAGATTGTCCTGAAAACTCTCAAACTCCGCCGATACGTCATTGTGCAGAACCCCCGGTATTAGCCTGGAAACAGCGTCAACCATAATCATGGCCGGCAATTCTCCGCCTGTGAGGATATAATCGCCGATGGACACATAGTCTGTCACAATCTCCTCCACCACCCGTTCGTCGATTCCCTCATAATGGCCGCAAAGAAACACAAGCTCTCGCTCTTTTGCCAACTCCTCTGCCATCTTCTGATTAAACGTCCTTCCCTGGGGAGAAAGGTAGATGACCCGCGGCTTTTTGCTTTCTTCATTTAGGCCCTCTGCGGGACATGCTTCGGCTCCCTTTGCTTCATCCTGCTTGGGCTCTTTTTGCGCCGCGTCCTTCTGGCAGGAGGCAATCATTTCCTCCACCGCCTTATACGCCTGGTATACCGGCTCAGCCTGCATCAGCATCCCCGCGCCGCCGCCGTAAGGGTAGTCGTCCACACTGTTGTGCTTGTTAAACGCGTAATCCCTGATATTGACTGCATCAATGGACAGAAGCCCTTTCTCCATGGCTCTGCCGATAATGCTGGTGTTTAGTCCCTGCATCACCATTTCCGGAAATAATGTCATAATATAAAAATGCATCTTCTACTCCTACTTATCTGCCTCAACGCCTTAACCGTCAGATGAGCCCGTCCATTACGTGAACCTTCATCCTCCTGCCTGGGATATCTACCTCTAAAATACATTCCTTAATGGCCGGCACTAGAACCTCTCCCGCCGACGGACGGTCGATAATATACACATCATTTGCGCCTGTGGCCATCACGTCTTTTAAGACGCCGAAATCCTCTCCCTGGTCGGTTACCACCTTAATCCCAATCATATCCGTGATAAAATATTCATCTTCTTCAAGGGGAACCGCATCCCTTCGCTCTACCAGCAGCGGACACCGCTTGTAGCGTTCCACATCATTTATATTATCATAGCCTTTGAATTTCAAAATTACAAACTGTTTGAAAAACTTAACATTTTCAATCTCCAAAGACAGCGTCCCTTTCCCTGTATCAAGAAGTACATGTTTTAAATCCTGAAACCTGGCGGCGTCATCCGTCGTGGGAAACACCTTCACCTCTCCGCGGATTCCGTGTGTCTGGGTAATCACCCCAACCTGCAATAATTCTTCCATAAATATTAATCTCCCGACATATACCCTTGTCTTAACGGAGGCGGGCAGGCGCTTCCCCTACTCGCCGCGCGGCCCGCACGCCGCCTTAGCGGCATATTTCATCTGCACGGGTCTGCGCACAAATAAGGACAGAGCACAATATCCTGCGTCTGTCCCTGTCTACATGGGCATCCATTACATCAATCCATAATGTCAACGATCACTTTCTTATCCTCTTTCGCGGCAGCAGCCTTCACAACCGAGCGAATCGCCTTGGCAATACGTCCCTGCTTACCGATGACCTTTCCCATATCGGAATCAGCAACATGCACCTCCAGAACGATTGTCTTCTTTTCTTCCCTCTCGGCCACAACTACGCTGTCAGGATCATCAACCAAAGCCTTCGTAATGACTTCAACCAACTCTTTCATAATCAAGCACCTCAAAAAATAAGATTTTACAGTTATGATTTATTTTTCAATTCCTGCAATCTTAAAGATCTTGCTTACAACTTCTGTTGGCTGCGCGCCGTTGTTCAGCCATTTCTTAGCAGCCTCCTCGTCAACCTTAATCGCACTCGGATCACAATTCGGATCATAAGTACCAATCTCGTCGATAAACTTGCCGTCTCTTGGGGATCTTGAATCAGCTACAATAATTCTATAAAAAGGAGCCTTTTTCTGTCCCATTCTTCTTAATCTGATCTTTACTGCCATTGTATTCTACCTCCATAAAATAAGTGTCTATATAACGCGCCATGCGCGGTTATACCATCTGTTGACTGCGTCAGAACGGCAGCTTAAGCCTTCCCTTCCTGCCGCCTTTGCCTACCATCTTCATAAGCTTCTTCATCTCAGCGAACTGCTTCACCATGCGGTTGACCTCGCTGATATCCACACCTGCGCCCCTGGCAATCCTGTGCTTCCTTGACGGATTCAATAGGTCTGGATTCCTTCTCTCCTCCGGTGTCATGGAATAAATCATTGCCTCCATCCTCGCCATGCCCTTCTCAGCCTGGGCGGTCTGTTCTTCATCTATGCCCTTCATCCTGCCCATGCCTCCCATGCCGCCAAGCCCAGGCATCATACTCATGATACTGCCAAGCCCGCCCATGTTCTTCATCTGGCTGATGCTCTCCAAATAGTCCTCGAAGTCAAACTGGTTCTTCTTCATCTTCTGGGCCATCTGCTTCGCCTTTTCTTCATCGATCTCAGCCTCTGCCTTCTCGATTAATGTCAGCACATCGCCCATTCCCAGGATACGGGACGCCATCCTGTCCGGATAGAACTGCTCTAAATCAGACAGCTTCTCTCCCATACCTACATATAAAATCGGTTTTCCCGTAACAGCCTTGACGGATAACGCCGCACCGCCTCTGGTATCGCCGTCCAGCTTCGTGACGATTACCCCGTCAATCCCCGCCTTCTCGTGAAATTCCTTCGCCACATTCACGGCATCCTGCCCTGTCATGGCGTCAATAACCAGAATCGTCTGGTGAACCGTCACCGCATTCTTTATCTCCTTTAACTCCTCCATCATATCCTCGTCAATATGAAGTCGTCCGGCTGTATCAAGAATCACAATGTTGTTCCCGTTCTTCTGTGCATGCTCAAGAGCTGCTTTGGCAATATTGGCCGGCTTATGGTTCTCTCCCATGGAAAATACTTCCACGCCCTGCTTCTCACCGTTCACCTGCAACTGCTTGATAGCCGCCGGCCTGTATATATCACAGGCGACCAGAAGCGGCTTCTTGCCTTTTAATTTATATTTGCCCGCCAGCTTGGCAGTCGTGGTGGTCTTACCTGCGCCCTGAAGCCCCGCCATCATAATTACCGTAATAGCGCTTCCCGGCTCAACCTTTATCTCCGTAGTCTCAGAGCCCATCAGCTTAATCAGTTCTTCGTTCACGATCTTAATGACCATCTGTCCGGGGTTCAGCCCGTTCATAACATCCTGCCCAACCGCCCGTTCCTGAACGCTCTTGACAAAATCCTTTACTACTTTAAAATTCACGTCCGCCGCAAGCAGCGCCCGCTTAATCTCTTTGAGAGCCTCTTTTACATCATCCTCGGTAAGACGCCCCTTACTCCTCAGATTCTTAAATATATTCTGAAGTTTTTCTGTCAGACTGTCAAATGCCATACTACAACTCCTCTATAATCTCACCGGATATCTTACGGATATTTTGGACCAATTCTTCTGCGTCTTCTTCGTTATAATGCTCTAAAAGCTGCTCTATCTGCTCTACCTTCTCTTTTACCACCAGAAACCTGTGCATCAGATGCAGCTTTTCCTCATATCCTCTTAGCGTCTGGTTACATCTCTTGATTAAATCATGAACCCCCTGCCGGCTGATGCCTGCTTCCTCGGCAATCTCGCCCAGTGACAGGTCGTCCGCAACAAAACGCTCATAAATCTCTTTCTGGTGTTCTGTCAAAAGCTCACCATAAAAATCAAACAGCAATGACTGTTCCAGAATCTTATCCAATTTCATCACCTGTGCTATCATACACTAAAAAGAGAGAGGTGTCAAGTATTTTTTCTTGACACCTCTTTTTTATTCCAGCAATCTATCAATCCTAAGACACCCCCATCCCTGGCGCGCCTCCTCCTCACACTCACATGCTTCCCGAAGCCTTAGCTTCACATCAACATTCTGCGCTTCCGGATATTTCGACAGAAAGAGAGCCGCTGCGCCGGATACCACAGGAGTCGCCATGGATGTGCCGCTTTTCCTGACATACGGAATTTTTGTCTTAAAATACCGGCTGTTACATGATGATACATGATACCCTGGGGCTACCAGCTCTGGTTTGACAATACAATATTCCGTAGGCCCGACGCCTGAACATCCTTCCTTCCTTCCTGGCTCATCCTGCGCGCCTACGGTAATGACTTTCCGGCTGTTGCCAGGAACCGCTATGCTGCCCTCCTCTGGCCCCTGATTCCCCGCAGACACCACAACCGTGATTCCCAGATCCCACAGTGCCTCCACAGCCTCAACCAAATCCTTCTCCTTTTTTCCCTCCAGCCCCTTTTTCGCCCCCACAGACACATTGGCAACCCGAATTTTGTAACGCTCATGATGGTCTTGTATCCACTGGATTCCCTCAAGAATCTGCTCTACGCTTCCCTCTCCTTTGGAATCCAGCACCTTTACAATAACAAGCCGCGCCTTTGGCGCCATCCCTCCATACTCTCCCTTGGACAGCCTGCCGTCCCCTGCGAGGATACCGCCTACATGGGTTCCATGCCCGCTGTCGTCGTACATCCCATGCCGCCGGTTGACACAGTCGTAAAACGCTAGAATTCTGCCGTTCAGGTCAGGATGGGCTGCCATTCCTGTATCCAGGATGGCTGCTGTTACGTTTTGACCCTTAATATTTCCCTGCATTGTATCGGCACAGCGGTAGTGGATCTGCTGTTTTACCCTATTCATTGAAAAACCCTTTTTTACCAGAATATTCGATTCATGCTAATCCTGTGAAAAACTGTTCTTACCAATCGATTGTTTCCGCTATCCGTTCTCCAATAAATGTCTTTCTTAATTCGTAAGTGGTTGATTGGAATTACCCGGAAGGCTTAACACCTTCCAGGCTTCCTTTGCTTCTTTAAGTAGAAACTGATACTAATTTAAAACTCATCATCGTCAGCGGTGCCAAAGTCATCTGCTGCAGTTACTCTTCCACCACCTAAGCTCTCACCATCTCTGGTCTTCTGAATGTTACCAAGTCCGCAGGCAATACCCCTATTACCGTTTGTGTTGAAGGCATAGAAATTAACAGATACCTTGGCATAGCAGCCACTGTAAACTTCTGTCTCATCTGTAATAGGCATTCTATCGAGACCAACAATCTGAGGTGCTGTTTTTGAGTTACAGTTAATGAAGTATACATCTGCATATGCCTCATCATCCTTCTCAACGTCACCATCTCTTAATGGCAGCTTAAGTGCTCCCTTATTTGGCTTCTTGCCACCAAATTTTGAAATACCATCTGTGATTGCCTGGTCAATCGCCTTATTGATGAGAGAAATCGTCTCTGTATCACTCTTTGGAATAATAAGTGAAACACTGTACTTCTCATCTGATTCATTGATACTCTTTGGCTTCCATACATTCGTATAGGAAAGTCTTACTTCGTTTGTTACTACTCTGTTACCATTCATAATCTTAGCCATAATTCTAATCCTCCTGAAATTCATCATTTACTGTGTTTACAGATACTTCCGGTCTTTTATCGCTCACCGGAACGAGCGTTAATTTACCTGCTGGCTTTGTAACATACTGCCCCAAAACATCAGCAAAGGTTTTCTTACCCATAAGTTTTTCAAATGCGGTAAGCGTAATCAGGGACTTGTTATAAATGTCTGTATATCCGGCCTCTTTTGCTGCCGCTTCTACCTTGGCTTCATCTGAGAATTTTCTCACTGACCTGCCTTCTACCAACTTATAACCATTCCAATGCTTACCATTCTCGATAGCTTCTGCCTGTGCATATGCCATAACATCACTGGCCCACTTTGAAAGCTCATCTGCTTTCTCCATTACCTCCGCAACTTCTTCATCCGATAAAAGTGCTGGCGGCTGGAACTCCATTCTGGCAAGTTCCAAAAAGCTCTCAGCTCTTGCACGACACGTATTTCTTGCCTTACAGAATCTACACCAGGATCCGGACACAAACTCACCTTCTCCCTTATGCGGCAAGTTCTGCCTTGGGCTTAAGAACGTCTTCAGCCCACTGATAAAGCTCTGCTGCGGTAATCGTCTAGGTACTGATACTTGATAATCTTGGCTGGAAAATTGTCATTGTTACCTGCTCAATGTCATACAAGCAATCAAACAGATTTAATGCACCAAGCGCATAAAGCATCATTTGTGGGTTATGATCTGCATACACAGCCACACCCCTACCATACTTGAAATCCACAACATTTAATTCTTTGTCAGCTACCAGAAGAAAATCTCCGGTACCAAAGCCATCTGGAACATAACAAGAAAAATCCAAGTGCTGCTCAATCAGTTTCACCGGATCCTTGCAGTGCTGCTTAGCCTGACCAACAAGGTCCATAATGAAATCACGATAATCATCTGTGAATTCTTCCATCTCATCTGTCCAGTAATCACTGGTAGGTCTACGACCTGCTCTCATTTTTAATGCCTTACGAACTTTCCATTCGCATAAAGCATATGCTGCTGTACCCTCGGCAGCAAAGGTTGTTGTCTCATCCTCCATGCCGGCTGTAAGCTGGGCAGATGGCGTACAATTCATCCATCTGTCCGCAGCCGATGCACCGAGGACCGAATGTACCTCTGGTGGCATTAAGCGCTCACCTCCAATCCAAGAGATGCAATAATAGCTCTATCCACTCTTGCCATATCTGCATCCGTAAGATGATCAATGACAGAAATCACATCCCCCTTATCGATAGTGGCAAGCTGCTCTGTCTGTACCACAGATACTTTTTTGAGTCCACCATACCACTGAAGGACCACATGTGTTGGGAGCTCCAATCTCTTAAGCTGAGATGTGATATAAGCAATAATCAGGTTATTTGAATGTTCATTTCCTGCATCGTTCTGAATCACAACCGCCGGATGATTACCGGCTACTACATGTCCATGCGGTGTCTGCATTGGATTCTCTACAAAAACAATGTCACCTCTACTAAAATCGCTCATATCCATACCTCCTACTTAAGCTGTGCAGCTTCTTCCATCAAAGCCGCGTAATCGTCAGGGTTAACTGCCGAGAGCTTGTTCGCTCCGTACTTTTCCAACAGTTCCTTTACTTTAGAAGTAAGTCCGGCTTGGCTCTTTTCCGCCATGACTGCACATACCTGCTCAATCGTGATACTTTTTTCTACTGACTTAGCAGCCTTTGCAACCGGCTTTTCCGCTGTGTTATTTTCCCTACTTCCAAGAGTTTCTTCAGAATCTACCTTCAGAATCTACCTTCATAGCCTGTTCTGCTGGAACTCCTACTGTCTTATCTGCTACTGCAAGAAGCACAACCGCTAAATCCTGATATGCTTTTGCTACATTATTAATTGCTTCAATCGGTGTCATATTCCGCTACCTCCTTAATGTCCTCTGTTGAAATGAGCTAAGAGTCTGGCTCTCCAATCATTTCCATCATTCTCAGTTACTACAGGTTTGTCCGGCTCGTTTTTCTCTGGCTCCTTCACACAGCTCTTGTTACACTTCCCTGCGTATGGGCAGATATGTTTTCCTCCATCCGGATTTATGGTTTCTTCAATAATCTGCTTATATCCCACGCCAATACGATCGTTAATGATCAGTGTATCGTAGTTGATTTCTTCCATATCAGCGTTATAAAATTTGATTGGAATATGCAGTTTACGAGCTTCCTGAATTTCCTCGATCATGCCTTCTGTTACTTCATCAGCAAAGACGTACATCTCTTTACATTCTGCCAAAAGTGCTTTACCCCAACGCATCCCTTTATATCTGTCATATCTTTCATCCAGAAACTGCGTAAAATATAAATGTGGTGCAATTGGTATTCCTTCATACGAGAAATAGCTGCAATAACGTTTCACATTTTCAATATTCTTTTTGACGTCTCCTCTGTACGGAGAACAAATAAAAATCTTATCCATAAAAATTTTCTTTCCTTTCCAGAACAGCTATGGTATACTGTTCTCAGTTGATTTTGGAATGTGTATCTTCCGTTAGCTTTCTAGGGCAGGTGGTTGATTCCATTCCTTTTTCTTTCATTGTCACTTTCCACTTGTTTGTTTTTGATTTGTTATTATTAAACGTTTGGTAAGTTCATGATTAAAAAAATAGCATCGAACTCCGAGAACGATAAGTTTAGCTCATCAACCAGAGTTAACATCTCTGCCGCTTTGAAGTTGTTCTCTTCGCTGCATTCTTTGTGGCACATCGCTTTCTCTGTGATTCCGAGAGCATTTGCCAGGTCCTTCTGACGAAGGTTGTGCTCAACGCGCTTTGCTTTAAGCATGCGAACATTCATTTCGCTTCCTCCTTTCGGTAAGTTTACACAGATTATATTAAACAAATAGTAAGTTGTCAACACTGAATTTACCATTCGTTTTTGCTTTTATTCTTCCATTTCCTTTATTTACATGCTTTTTAGGCACTTTTGTACTTTCCAATTATTTTTTCTATTGACACATTTGGTAAGTTTTGTTATACTTTGGGTAAATAAAAAAGCAATCCTCATTAACAAATGAAGATATCAATGATAAAACTACAAAAGAGAATGCAAGAGTATTTGCGTGATTGCTGTAGTGCAGGACTAGATAGAGCCAGTCATTAATGCAACAACCAGTTGGAGCTGAATTAAAAACATAGGGGCTGTATATAATAGAAAGGATCGCTTGGTATGATGGCCACACCACATGTGATATAGAACAAGTAGAAAATCCCCATTAAAAAGAAAGTAAGCCATACACTGCAAAATGCAAAAGACGCAGAGCTGAAAGAGCCATGCAAAGCATATGCAAATCCATATTTAGAAAGAGGTAAATACGATGAATGAGAATAACTTAGGAGGTAGGATTGCTGATTTATTGAAAAAAAGCGGATTGACACAAAGAGAGCTTGCTGACAAAGTTGGTGTCACAGAAGTTTCCATGTCACGATATATCAGTGGAGACCGAACCCCTAAAGGACCGGTCATTGCTAATATCGCTAATGCGCTGCACACTACTTCTGATTACTTATTAGGAACAGAAGAAAAAAGTGATTTCGATAGCGAATACTACCAGATTCATAGACTAATCGCTCGCAATGCGCAGTACATGACAAGAAAGCAAAAAACAGAGTTGGTAAATGCCCTTTTTGAGTCAGATGACCAGGAAGGATGATTATGTTTGTTTTTACCCGCCACTAGATACGACCAGATAAAGCATGAAGTCCTTTTCATGTATGAAGAATGTGAGGTTGTATCTTATCCCATTGACTGTTATGAGATCGCCCGGAAATTATTTTACACACTTGTTCCATATTCTTCTCTAACGGATCATCAGCTCAGATTGGCTATGGAATTTAGCTCCGATGGCTTTTCTGTATTAAGGAAGATGCATGGTACCGGAATGTATCGCTGGTTTATCTTCTATAATGACTTCAATAATAAACAAAGACAGCGATGGACTATTTTTCATGAAATAGGTCACATATATCTCGGACATTTTGAGTGTGATAACCTTTCCGATGAAGGAAAAGAAGCAGAAGCTAATTTTTTTGCTAAATATAGCATTGCTCCTCCACCACTTGTCAATATTACTAAATGCGAATGTCCTTTAGATATTGAAGTTATTTTTGATGTATCCGGACAGGCTTCAATGCACCTCTACTCATACTATCAAAAATGGATGCAATATGGACCAATCGAATACGAACCATTCGAACTACAAATGATTGAATTGTTCCAAGCAGCATAAACTAAAAGGGCCGGTGCCTTACTTTTTCTACATAAGTTTGCACTGTGTCCTTTTCCTCACCTTATATGTTGTGAACAGTTCATCTCTCGTTTCACTATATATTGTGTATATTAATGTTTTATTATGCTTAAAACACTATATATAGTAGTGTATAATATTATTATAGAAAAATACATTTGAGAAAGGTGGTGAAATTTTGAGCCAGGATATGTACGATATGAATATTCCGAATATTACTATTCCTCATATAGATAGATTGGAAGAAACTTTAGCTGTCAGCAATAGAATTAGCCAGTCTGTAAATGTTGCCGGAATGTCAGCCGCACTCGCTACTGTTAGTTCAGTTGCTGCTTCTATTCCTACAGGAGCTTTAGAAGGTGCAATGACAGCCTGCAATATGGCATCTTCCATGCTGGATAATTCAATTGTTGAGTCTACAACTTCCGCTATCGAAGCGTGTGCTACTATTTATGATTCTCCCGCATTGCAAGCTGTCTCTGAGGCCACAGAGATTGTCTCAGACAGTCTTCCTTCAAAATTCCTGGAGGAATCCTTAGAAGTAAGTAATGCAGTCATTGAAAGTAGTGTTTCTCCAATCACTCATGCTGCAACTAGTGTGTTGTCTGTATTATATTTAACTAAATTAGTTTTCCTCTATGGGACTAAATTTAGGATAGAGCGACACCAACTTAGTTCTGGCATTGTCAGTAGTGAACTGCCATTGGATACAAGCTGTATGTTCATTGCGCTCCCTCTCCCATGCCGCCAGTTCCTGGCAGAGCAAATCCATGTCCTCAATCCTGCGGGACAGACACTGCCGTGTCATTACATTTAGCTCTATTTCGGCAATGTCCAACCAACTCCCATGTTTCGGAGTGTAATGGATTTCCAGCTTTTTAGCAATCCTGCGGGCTTCCGGGGCCGGAAATGCCTTGTACAGGGAGGAAAGGGCATGAGTATTCAAGTTGTCCATGACAAGTATGATCTTATTACGGTCAGGATAGCTAACATCCACAAGATACCTGATCTCCTCAGCCCAGTCGATTGCTGTACGGTGTGCACGCACGCTTACATGGCGTACACCTCCCAAAGGCTCTACAAATACAAAAATGCTGCAGGTGCCGTTCCGGACATATTCAGAATCACCTTTCTTGGTGTCCCCTGGCCGCATGGGCAATGGTTCCCTAGCCTCCCCGAACAGTTGGTAGGGCTTTTCATCCATGCATACCACGGGAACTGTTGGATTATAGGGCATCTCATAAATGTCCAGGATATCTTCCATGCAGGCTATGAATTCTGCGTTTTCTTTGAGAGGGATGCACCAGTAGGCATTTTTGTGAGGTCGAAGTTCATTTTTTTTAGCGCATGGCGTATGGCATCCTTTCCGACCGGGACATCCAGTTCAACACGAGCTTTTTCTTCTAATAGTCGAAGAGTCCAGCGTGAATGTCCTTCTGGCACAGGCCCACAGGCCATCTGAATGATACGAGCCTCAGTGCGTCCATCCAGTTTCCGCCGTGCGGCACCGGAATTGGGGCTGATATTGTAACGGACAATATTCGTTATGCCATTCGTGACATAAGACTGGACGATATTGGTTATGGTGGCAGGGCAGACTGCATAGCTATGGGCAATCTGGGCATGGGTAAGTCCTGTACCATGGACTTCATCTAGTTCAAGAAGTATCTGACACCGTTTTAAGATCGTCCTGCTGGTTTTCTTGTTATGGATCGTTTTCAGAATTTCAGCCCTTTCATCATTGCTGAGCTTAATAATATAAGTCTTTGGTCTTGCCATAGTCGCCACCGCCGTTTCTTTTTATGATAACATAGGATGGCATTTTATGGAAGAATATTTTAGTTAAATATAATGCAGACAGCGCACTAGTTCATATTTATTAATCAAAAATTCGTCCAACTCTTGATCCGTCATCTCAGATATTCTATCTTTTTCTTCATCTGTGAAATAAGGAAGTGAAAACTTTTCAATATATTTTTTCTGATAGCAATAATAACCACCTTCTATTGCATAACTAGTATTGCTCACATAATACTGCATTACCGTTGAATTTAAAATTCGCTTCAAGATGTCTAGAGCAATATAGTCATTTTCAAAAACTGCATACCCATTACAGAACAAAGAAAATTCATCATCTATCATTGTAAATCTCGGATTGCATGCAAAAGTAGGAAATACTAGTTTTTTTCCATATTTATTCAATCCCTGTGTTCTACCATATGCATACCAAGCTGTCGGATTAGGTTTTCCTTTATCTCTTGTATCAAGTTCTGTTTTTTGAGCTTTCAAATATTCATAAGTCAGTGGAGTTTTATCAATTATTTCTTGTTCCGGAATAATTGTAAATCCTTTTTCACCTTTCTGATATGGGAATAGAATATATCTGCATGCTTCCTCAATATTATCGCATTTTTTTAAATCAGGTATCTTATATAATCTTTTTACTAAGGTACTTTCAACTATATATTTTTTCCCATCTAAAACCTTATAATATTCCTCCCCTTCACGTTCAACAATATAAACATCATCTCTCAAGGTGGCTATTCCTGTTCTTACAAACTCCTTTATACTTTTGAACTGACCTTCTATTTTATAAATATTGGCCATTGTATGTCTGTCAACCAATTTCCAACCATTTACATCCAACTTATCGACTTCCATACTATCCAATTCTAAATTGAACAATAACCCTGGGATATCATCTGTTTTTTCCATAACACAATAATCAAATTGTTCATTACATTCTTTACTAAGTTGTATAATACAATTATATGTTCTAATAGGCTTAAATACCATGTTATCAGAAAAGTCTATTATTTTCTCTATCCACTTATTTCCGGCTAGCAGCTCTCGTAATTCGGTAGCAGATTTTATAGTAAGAAAATTATTGGGCACAATATAACTGAGTTTTCCTTCTTCCGATAAATAATTCATTGCATATTCTACAAACGAATAAAAAATATTATATACTCCAGTCTTTGTAGTTTTAAAGGTTTTCTTCAGGAATTTGGCCGTTTCCTTACTCATGTCATGAGTATTGACATATGGAGGGTTTCCAATAATACAGCTAAATCCATTACAGTCAAACAACTGATTCCAGTCAGATTTTAAAGTATCTGTACAGCAAATATTTAATGCCAATTCATTATTGCTCTCACCCTTTAAAAGCGCATATAGATTAAGGACTATTTTGCATCTTCGTGCATTATCTTCATCTATTTCAATACCGTATATGTTTTCATTGAGAACCTTTACAATACAACAATCTCTTTTTTCGTGAATCAAGTCCGCCGCTGAAACTAAAAATATACCACATCCGCAACCTGGATCTATTACCTTTACATTTTCTACTGGCCCCTGAATAACACACTTGGTGATATAATCTGCAATATACCTTGGTGTAAAAACAATGCCATTTTCAATAACATTTTCTTTATCTAAAAGTGCCTCAAAAAACTCAATGATAAATTCGATATTTGTTGGGAAATCAATGTTTCTAAACATCATCAACAATTCAGGATCTTCTTTGTTTTCTAAATCAATAAATTCCTCTTTATAGCAGAATTCTATTCCTGCTTTTTCACTTACATATTTGATAACTGTCGCCTCGACAACATCATTTGAATAATCTTTTACAATGTCTATTGCCTTTGTAATGCTTTGCATAGTATTATCGGCCATTATTCAAATCGCTCCTTCTTTTTTAGTTGTCCTATATTAGCTCTAATGGTCAATACAATCAACTTATTTCTGAAAGTCTTTTAGACTTCCTTTATAATCTCTTGGGACTTTCTTAACCACACAGTAATCGACATTTTCAAATCGTTCTTTTATTTGTTTCTGAACGCTTCCCGTTTGTATCGAATACTGTGATAAATTAATTATCCACCCTTCTTCAGTTCGCTCTGCAATAGGAGTTTGATAATGAATCAATTGTGAATCCTTAATTGATACATTTCCTGGATTGCTCCTTGTTCCAGTGATTCCCTCCGTAGCTCCATTTGCAAATTCATCAATAATTGCCATATTATCTTCTCCATTTTATAGTGTACTTTTCAACTATATAATCAGCTATTAGTGTAATCAATTTATATGTATTTATATTTTTTCACACACTTTATTGCTTGTATCTATCGAAAAATCATTTTCAAATTCTCCCGGTAAAATACATAGGTTATTTTCTATATACTACAATAGAGCAGGATTATTATCATTATAATACATTTGTGGGGCTTTAAAGCCTGGAATATTTAATCGAAGTTCATCCAATGTAATCACTGTCGTAGGTATTACTTTTTCAATAGGCATCACAATATTGTTTCTAATCATAAAATCATCAATTTTAACTACAATATCAGGATTATATTTATATTGCTCTCTCCAATCTGATAACTTCGTCTTTTTACCCAAATGAATTATACCTGTCACTGCTTTTACAGGTGTGCTAACATACATGTAAGCAATAACGGGTTCATTACAAAATCTTTTTCTATATTCATATATTTTTTCGCCGTTCATAATCTTTTCGACCCAATACGGCTGAAAACTCAATAATAATTTCTTCATAATCTATCCTCAAAAATCGTAATCATCAGCCTCCTTTTTCTTCCTGTAAATCATACTACTCTCTAAGAGGTGTACAAAAAAACTAGACTTATTTCACATACTTCTTAAAAACCTTTACAAACAACACAACCTTATCGATTATCTCATTCATTAAAGTGTCATAATTTGAATGGTCATCAAAATTTAATCCAGGAATACGATACATTATTCTTGATGCCTTTTTCTCATCTAATCTCTGCCAGTCGAGCTGCAAGCCAAGCTCCGATTCAATCTGACTCTTATTACTACTCAAGTGATCAAATAAGTCTTTATCATCATTTATGTATAGCTCTATTCCAATGCAACCCTCTTTATTCACCAGTGTAATCCCCACGTGAGCCGTACTCACTCCTATTGCTACATCATACCAATGATCCGTAGTAGCTTTTCTTACATTAAATGGTTTACCTCTTTCTGCAAGCACTTCATTGAATCTAGTGCGCTGTCTGCATTATATTTAACTAAAATATTCTTCC
>ERZ808044.647-NODE-647-length-31714-cov-5.064134_pt1 | contig 31714 bp, 33 predicted proteins | sample MGYA00380195_ERZ808044 | MGnify/ENA primary metagenome ERZ808044 (study PRJEB31490, sample SAMN06133423) | mouse gut metagenome | isolation source: Z7_2 | host: mice | place: China: Chengdu | collected 2015-05 ...
AGCCTCTGGCCTGGATTTTTACCATAGCCCGGAATCTTTGCTATATGAAATTCCGTGAGCAAAAGCATCGGGCAGATGTGCGGCTGGAGGATTTAAATGGAGAGGAAACGGGTGAAATATGCGCTCAGATAGAAGACGCAGCGGACAAGGTGGTCTTAAAAGCGGCCCTGGAAATTTTAAAGGAAGAAGAGCGGGAGATTGTTCTGCTTCACGCAGGGGCCGGTATGAAGCACCGGGAGATAGCGGCCGGCCTGGGGATGCCCCTGGCCACTGTGCTGTCTAAGTATAACCGGGCTATGAAGAAATTAGAACAATATTTCAGAGAGGAGTGAGGATATGAAAAATCAGCAGACTTGGAACCGGCAGCAAATAGAAGAACAGATAAAGTCTGCCCTTACAGACCTTACTCCCGATATTTGGAACCGGCTGGATTTGTCTGTTCCTCAGGAATCGTGGGAATCCGGCCTGCAGAGAAAAACTGCAGGGGGAAAGAAAATTTCCTTTGTGGGGAGAGCCAGAGCCATGGCGGCGGCAGCCTGCCTGTGCCTTCTGCTGGGAGGCGGCTTTTCTTACTATGAATTTGGCCAGATCGTAACGGTAGTGGGTCTGGATGTAAATCCCAGTGTGGAGCTGTGCTTAAACAGGCAGGATCGGGTAGTGAAAAGCATTGCGCTTAACGAAGACGGAGAGGCCATTATCTCACGGAAAGACATAAACGGAAGAAAGCTGGAGGAAGCGGTAGATTCCGTCATTACCACTATGACGGAGCAGGGATATTTAAAAAAGAATGAATCGGAGAGAAGCGCTGTTTTGGTAACGGTTTCTTCCAAAAAGAAAGACGACAGAAAACAGGAGCTGTGCCAGAATCTCTCATCTAACGTGGAACATTCCCTGGCCGCTAATGAGGTTCAGGCAGTGGTATATGAGCAGCCTGCCGTGGTGGAAGAAGAAGCAAGGCAGGAGATCCTGGAACTGGCCAAAGAATACCAGATTTCCCAGGGAAAAGCTTCTTTTATCCAGGCATTGGTTGAAGAAAACGAGAATGTTCAGGCTGAGGATATCCCCAGTCTGGCTGCTATGACTATGGGGGAGATCTCTGTTCAGATTGATCAACAGTCCTATCAGTTAAAGAGTGAAGTCCAGGTAACTTCGGTTACGGAGGAAACAATACGCCGGGTAAAAGAGGAAGAACCAGAAGGAAGGATTTCCATGCTGGCCCAGGAAGAAACGGCTAGTTTAGAAACCGGCAGCGGCTCAGAGAAAAAGGATGCCGTCCAAAGGGAGACGGAAGCAGTAATTTCAGATGAGTCAGATGCAGAAAACAGACTTTCGGAAACTATAGATGCGGAAAATGTGGGAGATGTAGACCAAGATTCGGATATAATGCTTGAAATAGTGGGGGATGTTAAAGAGAAAGACGGAAAAGCAGACGGGCTTGTGGGAGAAAAGGATGATAAGACAGGGATAAAATCTCAAGATCAGAAAGCAGAGGACCTTATACAGGCAGCAGATATGGGGAAAGCGGCGGCCGGAGCTCAACAGGCCGGCCAGACTGGCCAGCCTGAGCCGGATCATTCCCCGGAGGAAATGGAAGCGGATCAGGCCGGGGTAAATCAGCCTGCAGATGGAACAGAAGCAGATCAGGATGAAGAAAATCGGCCCTGGGACAATGGAGAAGCAGGCCAGCCTGTAACAAATGAGCCTTCAGACGAAGGAGAAGCAGGCAAGAACCTGACGAACCAGCCTTCAGACGGGAATGGAGCAGATCAGACGGAGACAATCCGGGATTTGGGCAATACGTCTCAGGAACAGCCGGATATGCAGGAGGATCCGGACCAAACAGATGATAATCAGGATGGGACAGTCCAGGAGATGCCGGGAAAAGCAGACGGAAATCTGCCGGAGGGAGAGCTTCCCGGCGAAGACAATCCTCTGGAGGCTACCACAGCGCCTGACAGCTCTCCTGTCACAGATGAAAATTTCCAGAAAGAAAATCCGGAACAACTTCCGGCAGGCGAAGATTGCACAGAGGATGTTCCGGCGGAGAATCCTTCTGAGTCTTCCTCTAAAAAGAATCCCGGGACTGTCCGGACTGACTCAGTACCTTATGAGACAGGGGAAAAGACAGCGGTGATAAAGCGGGATGAGATACATCAGATTTTGGAACAGATGGAGAACGAGGCAGAATGGTGCTGGAAAAACGAAACCGGCGATCCGGTTATTTCAGGCCCCGGAACGGTAGACCGGCAGGAAGATGAAGGTCAGAAGGATGAAAGACAGAAAATTTTACCGGGACCTGGCATGGAAGAATCTATTTGGGAAAGAGAATTTCTGGATCAGGAAGATCAAGTGGCCCGGTGGCTGCATGGCCCGGGGATTTCTCCTAACGGAGACCGGTTAATGGGATACTCTATCCATAATTCCACCGCCCCTTTATCTGGAAACGGCTCCTTTTCAGGTCTTTTTAACAATCGGGGAATTATAAGAAGAGACAGCAAAAGCAAAATTCGGATGAACGCCTGGTATCGCAGCCTGATGCAGAATTTTGAAGAAATCAGGTAAAAAATGCTTGACCAACGAGTGATGTTATTGTATAATACACTCGTTGCGTTAATGGGCTATCGCCAAATGGTAAGGCAACGGACTCTGACTCCGTCATTTCAAGGTTCGAATCCTTGTAGCCCAGTTTGGGAGAGATTCTCCCGGATTTATAATTAAATACTTTGATGGGCTATCGCCAAATGGTAAGGCAACGGACTCTGACTCCGTCATTTCAAGGTTCGAATCCTTGTAGCCCAGTTTTTAAGAAGCAGAGGATCCATGGAGTTCAGGCTTTTCAAGTCGTTGAAACTTCAGGGAATTCTCTTTTTTCGTTTACGAGTTTGGGTTTAGAGTGAAAAGCAATATAGGCTGGCTCGCCATCAGGTAAACACAATTCCAATCTTGTATTTAAAATGAGAATAGCATATAATAGAATTAGAAGGCAGGTGACAACAATGTGTAGCAGAAAAGATCTTGATGTTATATTGGAAAAACTGACAGAGGTTTATCAAAAGGTTTATGGAGATTCTATCGATAAAATTCTTCTATATGGTTCTTATGCACGTGAAGATTATAAAGAAGACTCGGATATAGATGTAGTGGCGATTGTTCATGGAACACGAGAAGACTTACAGGATCAATTAAAACAAATATGGGATTATTCTGCACAGCTGGAGCTAGAGCATGACACTATACTCTCTCCGACAGTAATTCCTTTTGATGAATACGAAAGATATAAGGATGATTTGCCGTATTATAAAAATATTTCCAGGGAAGGGATTATGCTCAGTGTCTGATGCAAAAGAAAATAGAACAGATCTAGCGGAACATCGTTTGAATATGGCAAAGGAACGGCTGCAATCAGCAAAGGTGCTGTTGGATACAGGTAATCTTAAAGATTCCATAGGACGGTCTTATTATGCCATGTTTACAGCAACTCGGGCTGTGCTTGCCATTGACGGGATAGATTTTTCTAAACATGCAGGCGTAATTGGATATTTTCAGAAGAACTATATTAAGACTGGGGTGTTTGAAATGAAGTATTCCAAATATCTGAGCCAGGCCTTTCAGATTCGCAATAATACCGATTATGCAGACTTTTTTATTGTAACCAAGGCGGAAGCTGCTGATCAGTATGAGAGAGCGGTTGAGTTTGTGCAGAAATTAGAAAGTTATGTGAATGAACGAGACGTATAAAAATAAAAGTAAAATACCCCCAATCTCTGGACAATCCAACAATAATCAGATATAATGATACTTGATTTTAAGGCGAGGAAGTATATGTATCAGTTAGAAAGCAGGATTCGTTACAGCGAGACAGACGAGGACGGATTCCTTACAATGACCGGGATTATCAATTATTTTCAGGATTGCAGCACCTTCCACTCTGAGGACTGCGGGGTAGGCGTGGATTTTTTGAAGAAAGAGCACCGGGCTTGGATGCTCTCATCCTGGAGGATTGTGACGGAACGTTACCCCCGGCTGGGGGAGAAGGTTCAGGTAGTGACCTGGCCCTATGATTTTAAAGGAATATACGGATATCGAAATTTTGCCATTTTAGATATGGAAGGAAGATATCTGGTAAAGGCCAATTCCGTTTGGTTTATGTGTGATACGGACACTTTGCTTCCGGTGAGAGTGAGGGAGCAGGATGTAAGCCCATATGGGGCTCATGAGCCGCGCCTTGACATGGGGGAAGCGCCCAGAAAGATTGCGGCGCCGCCGGAAACCATAGAAGGAACCCCTGTCACAGTAGGCTATTATCAAATTGATACCAATCATCATGTGAATAATGCTCAGTATATAGAGATGGCCAGACAGGCGGCAGGGGATGCCGGGCGAATCCGGGAGTTGAGAGCGGAATATAAAAAAGCGGCAGTGCTTGGTGATAAGATTATACCCAGGATTTCATCCGGAGAAGGAAGAGAGACGATTATTTCTCTGTGCAGTCAGGACGGCAGACCCTATGCTGTTGTGTGGATGGACTATATGCCGCAGGGAGCTAAGTGAGCAGGGATTTCAGAAAGGCTGAATTTATGATTGAATTAGGAAAGGTCCAGGAGCTGGAGGTTGTCCGGATTAAGGAATTTGGAGTTTATCTCAGTGAAGACTCCAAAGGCAGCGCCAGCGTTCTTCTGCCCAGGAAACAGGTGCCGGAGGGAACAGGTATTGGCCATAAGCTTACAGTCTTTATTTATAAGGACTCGGAGGATCGGTTGATTGCCACTACAGGGAGCCCAAGGCTTCAGGTTGGGGAAACTGCGGTGCTGGAGGTAAAAGAGGTATCCAGGATAGGCGCGTTTCTTGATATGGGACTGGAAAAGGATTTGCTTCTTCCGTTCCGTGAACAGAGCCATCCGGTGAAAAAAGGGGAGAGCTGTCTGGTTGCCCTTTACGTAGATAAGAGCGGCCGTTTGGCTGCTACCATGAGAGTATACGCTTATATGAGCAATGAGTCGCCGTATAAAAAGAATGACCGGGTGACTGGCAGGATTTATGAGATTAACGAGAATCTGGGAGCTTTTGTGGCAGTTGATAACCGCTATTACGGCCTGATTCCTCAAAAGGAGATGTTTCATGAGTACCGGGAAGGCGATGAGGTAGAGGCCAGGGTTATCCGGGTGAGAGATGACGGCAAGCTGGATTTAAGCGTCCGGGAAAGGGCTTACTTACAGATGGAGTCAGATACGGTTAAAGTGATGCAGGTAATAGAGGAATTTGACGGAGTGCTTCCCTTTAACGACAAAGCCAGACCGGAGACGATTCGCCGGGAGTTTAATATGAGCAAAAATGAATTTAAACGGGCAGTAGGAAGGCTGCTGAAAGAAGGAAAAATCCGTATTACGGATAAATCCATCCAAAAAGTGTAGGAGGATCATGGTGGACTCGATAGACTATTATAATAAATACGCGGTAAAGTTTTTTGAAGATACGGTAGATCAGGACATGAGCCCAATCATTAAGAAATTTCTGGCAAACATGGAGGAAGGAGCGACCATATTAGATATGGGGTGTGGTTCCGGCCGGGACAGCTTGTATATGTATGAGCTTGGGTATGATGTGACAGCTTTGGATGCCTCAGCAGAGATGTGCCGCCTGGCAGAGGTACATACAGGCCTTGAGATTCTCCAGATGAAGTACGAGGATATGGAGTTTGACGACGTATTTGACGGGATTTGGGCCTGCGGCGCTATGATTCATATTCCCAAAGATGAGATGCCGGCTATCTTAAAAAAGACAGCCGCAGCTTTAAAAGAGCAGGGAATCCTGTATCTTTCCGTCCGTCAGGGCAATTTTGAAGGTTTTCGGGGAGAACGGTATTTCAGCGATTATACAGACACGGAGATCAGGGACTTGTTAGAGGATACCGGAAAGTTTACCGTTGAAAAGCTGTGGGTTACTGCTGATGTGCGGTCCAGCCATCCGGATACGCGGTGGATTAATGTATTGGCAAGAAAAAAATAGGGATACTAACAAGGGAACGAGAAGTCGTTCCCTTTTCTGTCTTATAGGAGAGTGCTCCTGTAGGACAGAAAAGGGGGCCCGCGGATCAACTGCAGCGGAAAGGAAGGGGTTTCATGAGCATTTTTCACAGTAGCAACCGCCCGGCATGGGCAGATTATCTCCTGATGACAGTAGGGGCATTGATTATTGCAGTTTCAGTTAAAAATATTTTTGATCCGGCCAATATGGTCATAGGAGGCGCTTCAGGCCTTGCCATTATCATTAAGGCCAAATTAGGCGCGCCTCTGTGGCTGACCAATACTATGTTTAATATTCCTTTATTTCTGGGCGCTTTTAAGATAAAAGGCTGGAAATTCATTAAACGGACCGTGTTTGCCACTGTGGCGCTGTCTGTATGGCTGTATGTGATACCCAATATTCCCTTTGTGGCGGATGATCTGCTTTTAGTAGCCCTTTACGGAGGACTGGTGTGCGGCGCAGGCACCGGACTGGTGCTGCTGGCAGTGGCAACTACCGGGGGGACGGACACACTGGCAGCCCTGATTCAGCCCCTGGCTCCCCACTACTCTATCGCTCAGATTATGCTGGTTTTAGACTCTCTCATTGTTCTGGCCGGGCTTTCTACTTTTGGACTTCATCTGGCTTTATATGCCATGATTGCCATTTTCGTACTGACCAAGATTTCAGATGGAATTATTGAAGGATTAAAGTTTTCCAAATCCATTTATATCATCTCGGATCACGCAGAAGCCATTGCCCAGGCCATTATGACAGAGCTGTCAAGAGGCGTTACCGGGCTTTCCGTTAAGGGAATGTACTCCGGGGAGACCCGCCAGATGCTATATTGTGTGGTCTCTAAAAAGGAGATCACCCAGATAAAGGAAATTGTGGCTGGTTTTGACAGGAAAGCTTTCGTCATTGTGGAGGATGCCAGAGAGGTTTTGGGGGAAGGTTTTATTGAATATTGATAGCAGGTAAAGGATTGCACAAAATAACATTGATCTTTTGGACACTTTTTCCACGGCATCGGAATGGGTGTACAAATTAGCCAAATAAAAAATCGGATTTTTAGTGATTTAAAGAATAGCAAAAATCCCGGAATTCGGTTATGATTATACCATCACTTAAGGCGTTCCGGAAGTGGGGAGGAGACGCCTAACCAAACACCTGTTAAAATTAGGAGGATATTGTAATGGCTAGCTTAACTTTAAAGAACGTAACAAAGAAGTACCCGAATGGTTTTGTTGCGGTTAATGATTTCAATCTGGAGATTGCTGATCAGGAATTTATTATTTTCGTAGGTCCGTCTGGCTGCGGTAAGTCCACCACTCTTCGTATGATCGCTGGTCTGGAAGATATTTCTTCCGGTGAGTTCTACATTGACGGCAAGCTGATGAATGACGTTGAGCCTAAGGACAGAGATATTGCAATGGTATTCCAGAACTACGCTCTGTATCCTCATATGTCTGTATATGATAATATGGCATTCGGTCTGAAATTAAGAAAGACCCCCAAGGATCAGATTGACAAGCTGGTTCATGAAGCTGCAAGAATTCTTGACCTGGAGCACTTATTAGACCGTAAGCCCAAGGCTCTGTCCGGTGGTCAGAGACAGCGTGTTGCTATGGGCCGTGCAATTGTTCGTAGCCCCAAGGTATTCCTGATGGACGAGCCGCTGTCCAACCTGGATGCTAAGCTGAGAGGCCAGATGCGTATTGAGATCTCCAAGCTGCATCAGAGACTGCAGGCAACCATTATCTACGTTACTCATGACCAGACCGAGGCTATGACCTTAGGTACCAGAATCGTTGTTATGAAGGACGGCGTTGTTCAGCAGGTAGATTCTCCTCAGAATCTGTACGACAATCCCTGCAACAAGTTCGTTGCCGGATTCATTGGCGCTCCTCAGATGAACCTGCTTGACGCTGCTGTTGGCAAGTCCGGTGATGACGTTACTTTAACCTTTGGCGGCAACACCATCGCTCTTCCAGCTGACAAGGCTAAGAAGTTAGAGAGCGCAGGCTATGTTGGAAAGACCGTTACCTTAGGTATCCGTCCCGAGGATTTACATGATGATGAGGCTGCTTTAACCAACAACGCTAAGAGCGTGATCGAAGCAACCATCCGTGTATACGAGATGTTAGGTGCTGAGGTTTACTTATACTTTGATATTGATGAGACCAGCTGCACTGCCAGAGTAAATCCGCGCACCAGCGCAAGACCTGGCGATACTGTAAAACTGGCTCTGGATATGACCAAGGCTCATGTATTTGACAAAGAGACCGAGAAGGTTATTCTGAACTAATTTTATAAAGTTTATTGAAAAAGTAAGCAGGCGGGCAGACAACCCGCTTGCTTTTTTTGTACAATTGCTTTAAAATATAGATCATGGATATATGTGTAAATTTGACCAAAAGGAGAGAGAGGCCATGATTTCAAATCAGATACTACAGACGACGATTGAAGGACTAAAGGGAATTACCAGGATTGATTTATGTATTTGCGATATTGAAGGAAAGGTATTGGCGTCTACATTTTCTGATGCGGAGGAGTATGAAACCTCCATATTGGCTTTTGTAGATTCTCCGGCAGACAGCCAGGTCATTCAGGGATACCAGTTTTTTAAGGTATTTGATGAGCACCAGCTAGAGTATATTCTGCTGGCTAAGGGCGGAAGTGACGACGTATATATGGTGGGCAAGCTGGCGGCCTTCCAGATTCAAAACCTGTTGGTTGCTTATAAGGAGCGGTTTGATAAGGACAACTTTATTAAAAATCTGCTTTTGGATAACCTGCTGCTGGTGGACATTTACAACCGCGCTAAGAAGCTTCACATTGAGACCAATGTAAAGAGGGTAGTATTTTTAATCGAGACTAAAAATGAGAAGGACATCAATGCCCTGGAGACGGTAAGAAGCCTGTTTGCCACCAAGACCAAGGATTTTATCACAGCGGTAGATGAGAAAAATATTATTTTGGTAAAGGAAGTAAGGACAGGCGAAGGGTATGAGGATCTGGAAAAGACCGCCAACACCCTTCTGGATATGTTGAACACAGAAGCTATGACCAAGGTTCACGTGTCCTTTGGAACCATTGTAAATGAGATCAAAGAGGTATCCCGATCCTATAAGGAAGCCAAAATGGCTCTGGATGTGGGAAAGATTTTCTACAGCAATAAAAACGTGGTGGCTTACAGCAATTTGGGTATTGGCCGTTTGATTTATCAGCTCCCCCTGCCTCTGTGCCGCATGTTTATCAAAGAGATTTTCGACGGCAAGTCCCCGGACGAGTTTGACGAAGAGACTCTGGCAACCATCAATAAGTTTTTTGAGAACAGCTTAAATGTTTCTGAGACCTCCAGACAGCTTTACATTCACCGCAATACGCTGGTTTACCGTCTGGACAAGCTGCAAAAGAGCACAGGGCTGGATCTTCGGGTATTTGAGGATGCCATTACTTTTAAGATCGCTCTTATGGTTGTAAAGTACATGAAGTACATGGAGAGCCTGGATTACTGATGATTGAGATTATTGATGTCAGCAAGAATTATGAGACAGGAACAAAGGCCTTAAAAAATATTAATCTTACCATTGAAGATGGGGAGTTTGTATTTATTGTAGGACGCAGCGGCTCCGGTAAATCTACGCTGATGAAGCTTTTGCTGAAAGAGCTGGAGCCTACTTCCGGCAGCATTATTGTCAATAGTATGGATCTTGGCAGGATGCCCAGACGGCATGTTCCCAAATACCGCAGGACATTAGGCGTGGTCTTTCAGGATTTCAGGCTCCTGAAAGACCGCTCTGTTTTTGAAAATGTGGCGTTTGCCCAGCGGGTTATCGGCGTGCCCTCTAAGCGGATTCGGGAGTCTGTGCCAGCCATGCTGCGGATGGTGGGCCTGTCCTCCAAATATAAGTCTAATCCTCAGCAGCTTTCCGGCGGGGAGCAGCAGAGAGTGGCCATTGCCAGAGCCTTAATCAACCGGCCGGAGGTGCTTCTTGCAGACGAGCCTACAGGCAATCTGGACAGCTATAATACAGTGGAGATTATGAAGCTTTTGGACAAGATTAACCGCAGGGGAACTACAGTAATTGTGGTTACCCACAGCAATGAGATTGTGGAGATGATGGGAAAACGGGTTATCACCATGGATAAAGGCATGATTATAGGAGATACGGCGGCAGAGGAAGAGTGGTATGATTAGTTCATTTGGCTACAGCCTGAAACAGGGTTTTAAGAATATCGGCAGAAACATGTTGTTCTCCCTGGCCTCTATTGCCACCATAGCTGCGTGTATTTTTTTATTCTGTCTGTTTTATGCCATTGTGGGGAATGTACGCCACAGTACCATGGCAGCAGAGACCACAGTGGGAATCACGGTATTTTTTGACAAGGGGCTGGATGAAGCCCGGATTCAGGCTATGGGACAGGAGATTGGGGCCAGAGAAGGGGTGGACAGCATCCGATACATTTCTCCGGAAGAAGCCTGGGAGACCTTTCAGGTGGAATATTTTGGGGAGATGAAGGAACTGGCTGCCGGGTTTGCCAATGACAACCCTTTGGCAAATTCTGCTTCTTATGAGATCTTTCTTACGGATATCAGCAGGCAGGAAAGCTTTGTGGCGGAACTGACTTCTATGGATGGCGTGCGTAAAGTGAATTACTCCCACTCTGCTGTGTCGGCTCTGGAAAACCTTGACCGGATTGTAAGTCTTTTGTCTATTGTTATTATCGGCGTGCTGCTGGCTGTGGCAGTATTTTTAATCAGCAACACCATTTCTGTGGCAGCGGCTTTTCGTAAGCAGGAGAACCAGATTATGCGGCTTATCGGCGCGACCAACTGGATGATCCGGGCGCCTTTCCTGGTGGAGGGGATTATCATCGGCCTTATTGGAGCCCTTTTGCCTTTGGGAGGGATTTTTGTACTGTATCAAAGGGCGGTGGAATACATTGAAGAGCATTATGCCATTATGACAGGAATATTTAGTCCCATGTCCATTGACACAATGTTTCCGTCCATGGTGGCGGTGGCGTTGTCGCTGGGAGTGGGGATTGGTTTTTTTGCCAGCTTTTTTACTATAAGAAAGCATTTAAAAGTGTAATTGAGGATACTATATGGGAAAAAACACAAAGGCAGGCCGGGGATTCCTGGCCTGTGTTTTGGCTATGAGTCTGGCGGTTCCCGGTACGGCTGCCGCGGTGACCAACCAGGATGTAAAAAACGCTAAGGATGCAGCGGCTTCCATTGAGGATGAAAAGAAAAAGGTAGAGCAGACCCTGGCCGGGCTGGAAAGCCTGAAGGCGGACACAGCGGCCTATGTCCGGGAGTTGGATGCCAGTTTAGAGAAATTGGGCAATGAGATTTCCGATCTTCAGATTCAAATAACAGCTAAAGAGGGGGAGATTGCCATTGCCAAAGAGGATTTGGAGGCGGCCAGGCAGACAGAAAAAGAGCAGTATGAGGCTATGAAGCTGAGAATCCAGTATATGTATGAAAAGGGAGACACAAACTATATTGACATGCTGATTGAAGCCAAAAGCTTTTCGGAAATGCTCAATAAGGCGGAGTACATTAACCAGATTTCCCAGTATGACAGGAATCAACTGGATGCTTATGTGAAAATCAAGAACCAGATTGCAGATAAAGAAGCAGCCTTAGAGCAGGAACGCCAAGTTCTGCTGGGGATGGAGGGGGAGGCCCAGGCAAAGCATGATTCAGTAGAAACCCTTCTTTTAAGCAAGCAGAAGGAGCTTCAAAACTACGAAAATAAAATTGCCTCAGCCCAGAACCAGATCAGTGAATATGAGAAGGATCTGGCTGCTCAGGAAGCTAAAATTAAACAGATCGAAGAAGAGATCCGAAGGCAGGAGGAAGAGGCCAGAAAAAAAGCCGAAGCGGAAGGGCAGAAGTATAAGACTACCAGCCTTGGGGATATTAACTTTATATGGCCATGTCCTTCCAGCAGCCGGATAACTTCTGAATTCGGCGGACGGAGCTCTCCCACAGAAGGAGCTTCTACCAACCATAAGGGAATTGACATCGGCGCTTCCACTGGAAGCAGCATTGTGGCGGCGGCTTCCGGCACAGTAACGATTTCCACTTACAGCGCTTCGGCGGGAAATTATGTTATGATCAGCCACGGCGGCGGGGTCTCCACCGTGTATATGCATTGCTCATCCCTTCTGGTAAACGTGGGGGATAAGGTAAATGCAGGAGACGTGATTGCGAAAGTGGGCTCTACCGGATATTCTACCGGACCTCATCTTCATTTTGAAATTCGCAGCGGGGGAACTTATGTAAATCCCAGACAGCATGTAAGCCCTTGAGGGAACCACAGGCAGCATCAAAAGACAGAGATAGGAGAAATTAAGAAGTGGACAGAGACAACAGGTTTTGGAAAGGCGTATTGGCCGGCGCTTTGGTGACGGCATTTGCAGGTTTGATTGTAGTAGGGCTTTCAGCGGGGATTTTTCTGTTTGGAAGCGGAATTATCCGCAAAAACCAGGGGAAACAGGGACCTGGCTATGAATTGGAGCAGCAGGAGGCAGACAAATCGGGAATCAGCGGGAAGGAAGAAGCTCTTCCTGCCCAGGCCGGTACAAATGGGGAGAATGAGGAAACCAAGGGTCTGGATTACCAGCAGATAGCCCGAAAAATGCAGGTAATTCAGAAATTGATTGATAAGGAATTCTTGTTTGATGAAGATTTCCAGGAAGTGGAGGAAACCATTTATCTGGGAATGTTGGTGGGGCTGGGAGATCCTTACAGCACCTACTATACTCCGGAAGAACTGTCTCAGCTTTTAGAAGAGACAGAGGGGGAATACAGCGGTATTGGAGCGCTGGTAAGCCAAAACCGTCTAACCGGCCTGACTTCTATTTTGAAGGTTTATGATGGAACCCCCAGTAAAGAGGCAGGAATGGAGGCGGGAGATCAGCTCTATAAAGTAGACGGGGAGGATATTACCGGTCTGGATTTGGATGTGCTGGTTAACAGCCGCATTAAAGGAGCGGAAGGCAGTACAGTGGAGATAGAGGTTTACCGCCCTTCTGTTGAAGATTTTGTGGTTCTCACCATTACCAGAAGAAAAATTGAAGTACCTACCGTGGAGTACGAAATGCTGGAAAATCAGGTGGGATATCTGGCGGTGAGTCAGTTTGATCTGGTTACAGAGAGCCAGTTTGAAAATGCCATTGATGACATGATGAACCAGGGGATGGAAAAGCTGATCATCGATCTGCGTAACAACCCGGGGGGCGTAATGCAGACAGCTTTGGCGATGCTGGATTACGTGTTAGAGGATCATATTGCTACTTATAAAGACCCATACGGAAGTATCGCAAAGGGAAAGACTCTTCTTCTTTATACAGCGGATAAAGAGAACAAGGGCCAGAGCTTTTGCTGCACGGACGGAAAAGAGCTGGACATTCCCATTGTAGTTTTGATCAATGAGTCTTCCGCCAGCGCTTCTGAGATCTTTGCAGGAGCGTTAAAGGATTACGGCAAGGCGGAGATCGTGGGAACCACCAGCTATGGAAAGGGGATTGTCCAGTCAGTGTTTCCCCTGGGAGACGGTTCCGGCGTAAAGCTGACTACGGAACATTACTATACGCCCAGCGGGAAGGATCTTCACGGAGAAGGGGTTTCTCCGGATGTGGAGGTACAGCCCAATGAAGAGCTGATTAAGCGTCTGGTAGTAGAACATGAGGCGGACAATCAGCTTCAGGCAGCTATTGACGTGCTGGAAGAAGGAACAAAAGCGGTAAATGACAGGCTGAAGGCGGAGGCCGAAAGTCAGGCGGCGGAAGAAGAGTCATGAGATTTTATATGGCGCCAATGGAGGGAATTACCGGTTATGTGTACCGAAATGCTTATCACCGGTATTTTTCCCCTATGGATAAATATTTTACTCCTTTTATTGTACCCAACCAGAACCGGACATTAAAGTCTAAAGAGCTAAACGATGTCCTGCCGGAGCACAATCAGGGCATGAAAGTGGTGCCCCAGATTTTAACCAACAAGTCTCAGGACTTTTTATGGTGCGCGGGGAAACTGGGAGAACTGGGCTACAGGGAAGTAAATTTAAATCTGGGCTGCCCGTCGGGAACTGTGGTTTCCAAAGGACGGGGAGCCGGTTTTTTATCGGATCCGGATAAACTGGATAAATTTTTAGAGGAGATTTTTTCTAAGTCGGAGGCGGAAATCTCGATTAAAACTCGTTTGGGAATGTGGGAGGAATCGGAGTTTGAAGATTTGATGGCGGTTTTTGTCCGATATCCCATGAAAGAATTGATTATCCATCCCAGGGTGCGGGAGGACTATTATAAAAATCAGCCGAGACTGGAGGGGTTTGCCTACGGCCTGGCACAGAGCAGAAGTCCGGTGTGTTACAACGGCAACGTGACGGACAGGGAGTCTTTCTTGAAGATTCGGGACAGATTTCCCCAGGTGGACTGTGTGATGCTGGGCCGGGGAGTGATTGCAAATCCGGGACTTTTGGAGATATTGAGAAGAGAAGAAGACGGCTCCCGGAAGTTGTTTCACCAAAATTTGAAAACACGGTTTATAGGTTTTCACCAAAGTCTTCTGGAAGGTTACCGGGAGATTATGTCCGGGGATCGGAATGTGCTGTTTAAGATGAAGGAGCTTTGGGCCTACATGGACAGTTTGTTTGAAGGCGGCGACAAGCTGAAAAAGCGGATAAAAAAGGCAGAGAGACTGGAAGAATATGAGGCGGCTGTAGAGACGCTCCTGCAGGAAGCAGAATGGAGAGGAGACCGGAAATAAGGCCGCCTCTCCATTGTTTTTTATATAATTCTTGACGGAACAGAAGTATCATAGTATTATTATGCCTAATAAGTAGTTTTGATTACTACGTATAAAAGAACTTAAGACGAAATAGGGGGATATAACGTACTATGAAATGGATGATTGCCGCAGACAGCTCTTGTGACTTGGCCATAGAAGGACTTCAGGTTCCGGAAGGAGCGAATTTTTCCACCGTGCCGCTGTCGGTCTTGGTGGGGGACAGGGAATTTGTAGATGATGAGAAATTGGATGTCCGGGAACAGTGGCAGGCCCTGAAGGCACACCAGGGAAAAACCAGCTCCGCATGTCCGGCTCCGGAATTGTGGGCAGAGAAATTCCGCCAGGCGGACTATTCCATTGCAGTTACCATGACTAGCGCATTGTCCGGGACCTATAACAGCGCATTGGTTGCAAAAGAGATGGTTTTAGAAGAATTTCCCAATAAGAAAATTCACGTGATTGATACCAGATCTACAGCGGGCCATATGGTAATTTTGTGTAAGAAAATCAGCAGCCTGATTGGAGAAGGAATGGAGTTTGAGGAAGTGTGCCGTCAGGCGGACATCTGCAATAAGGAGACCCGCTTACTGTTCACCCTTCAAAGCTATGAGACCTTGGTAAAGAACGGCCGTATGAATAAATTTGTGGGAATGGTGGCCACAAAGATGAACATCCGGGCTGTGGGCCGGGCCACGGAGGCCGGAGAGCTGGGAATGCTTACCAAAGAAAGAGGGGAGGCCAGAGCCTTCCAGGCCCTGGTAAAGCAGATGGCCAAGCTGAAATCCATGGAGAATCTGGATGTGTATATTCATCATTGTATGAATGAGCAGGGAGCGGATATGGTGGCAGAGCTGGTGAAGGTGCATTACCCTACCTGCCGGCCCCATATCTTTCCCTGCCGGGGATTAACCAGCTATTATGCGGAAAATGGAGGCATACTGGCCGGATTTTAGGGATTGGGCTGAGACAGACTCTTTAACAGCCGGACAAACCGGTGAGTTTCCTCTTCCCTGGTAGCCCAGGAAGTGACTAAGCGGATGACAGTGTGGCTGTCATCTGCTTTTTTCTGGACAGAGAACAGGAACTCTTCCGAAAGCCTGGGCAGAATGGAGTCAGGCAAAATGGGGAAGAGCTGATTGCTGACAGACTGGGAGTCAAAGGCGTAACCACATTCTTCTATTCCCTTGCGGAGAATGGCGGCCATCTGGTTGGAATGGCGGGCCAGGTCATAAAATAAACTGTCGGTAAATAACTCTTTAAACTGGATTCCCAGGATGAACCCTTTTGCAAACATAGCGCCTCTCTGCTTCATTAAAAAACGAAAATCTTCTTTTAAAGCGGGATTTAAAATGACAAGGGCTTCTCCGCACATAGCTCCATTTTTGGTGCCGCCAATATAAAAAATGTCAGTTAATTCTGCAATCCGGGCTAAAGTCAGATCATTAGCCGGGCTGGTAAGGGCCGCGCCCATGCGGGCGCCGTCCATAAACAGATAAAGATGGCGTTTTTTGCAGAAGAGGAAAAGGGATGTAAGCTCTGACAGAGTATATTGGGTGCCGATTTCCGTGGTATTGGAGATATAAACCATCTTAGGCATTACCATATGCTCATCCGTGTGGGAATCCAGAATCTGCTTTACCAAATCCGGAGTCAGCTTGCCGTCAGGGGAGGCCGCAGTCAGAACCTTGTGGCCTGTGGCTTCAATAGCGCCGGTCTCATGAACATTAATATGTCCGGTTTCCGCAGCAATTACTGCCTGGTGGGGCCGGAGAGCAGAACCAATAACCAACAGGTTGGTTTGGGTTCCGCCGGGGATAATATGGATATCCGCGGTGTTATCTTCAATTTCACGATGGATGAGCTGGATGGCATGAGCTGTGTGGACATCCTGGCTGTAGCCGTTGTTCTGTTCCAGATTGGCATGGACAATGGCATCTAAAATCCGCGGATGGGCGCACTCGCTGCAATCATTATTAAAACTGTACATGGGTAAAATCCTCCATTAAGATTTAGCGGCCGGTGGCCTGAAAAATATGTGAAACAATATCAATATACGTTTTCTTGGGGATATAGTCAAGATGAAAAAATAGTAGTATGTCCTGATAGAAAGACTCTAATAAAACAAAAGCCGATGCCAAACGGAGGCAGTGCAGGAAGAGGAGATGAGTGAAAGGCAGAGAATTACAACGAGCTTCATGTTCGGCGTGTTCTATGTCCTTACTAACGCTTTACAAGCTATGGGAGCAGCCACGGCTTCACTGGTTATCAATTTGAGCCGACAGGGAATCATTTTCATTCCCGCCCTGTTCATTTTGAAAGCGGTTTTAGAGCTTACCGGGTTAGTTTGGGCGCAGCCGGTAGCCGACACTTTTTCGATATTGCTTGCCGCTGTTTTGTATATCAACACATATAAAAAGTTAAGCACATAGAAAACCGAGACGCCAAAGGGAGCATAAAAAATAAAGAAAACGTAGCGATTAAAGAGAAAAAAGAAATGCCATCAATTGCATAGAATCATAAAAAGAGCATATCGAATATACTTTCTATGCCTTTTGCAGAGTTGTGATACGCTATGCCGCTATCAATGCATGGCGTGAAGACCGATTGTCTGCGGAGAGGATCGCGGAAGCGCTGCGAGGGGCAGGCCGCATTAGATTACTGTCGAATACAGGAGACATTTGGAACGAACTTCTATTATGCATATATAACTCCCTGCAAATGCCTTATTTTGGGGCTTTGCAGGGAGTTTCTGCTATATAAGTGTAAAAGTCAGGTATGAAAAAACACAGAACAAAAGTTCGATTTTGGCCTGTACTTTTTTTAACTTATGTGTTATAATGAAAACCCAAATGACTGGATAATACTATCTGTACTGGCTGGTGTTATTCAGTGTTGTTTCGTTTTAAAAATACGGTTTTGTGACCTGCATACGAGAAAACTTGTTTTCGAGTTGTCCGGTCACAAATTGGAGATTTTCATATGCCAGATAACAGAGGAAATTTGCAATCCGCTGACAATAGTCAGCTACTTGCTCATAAAAGCAGCCCAAAATACGGGCATGCTTTTAAATTACAAGCCCCGTATCAATCCACAGGAGACCAGCCCCAGGCCATTGAGGCGCTGGTAATGGGATTCAAGGAGGGCAACCAATTCCAGACGCTCCTCGGGGTTACGGGTTCCGACAAGACATTTACGATGGCAAATGTCATTCAGGAATTGCAGAAGCCGACACTGGTCATCGCCCACAACAAGACGCTTGCAGCGCAGCTGTACGGAGAATTCAAGGAGATGTTCCCTGATAACGCAGTGGAGTATTTTGTCTCCTAATTTGGGGATAGAGTGAAAACCGCAATATTTCGTGTTATTTGGTATTGATTGTACCGTATTTTGTGGACAAAATGGGGGAGTATGGACGAAATAACACTAGGCGGACGGGGGGAGTTTGTGACCTGGATTCGTGTAATGGCTAAATAACACCATATGGATAAGAGTTATTATTTTTATGGAAGAATATGTTATAATTTGTAGAGGTGGGTGTCTATGCAGGAGCATGAGATTATATTATATCAGTTAGAGGATACAAATGTTTATGTGAATGTCATTTTTAAAGAAGAGACATTTTGGATGACGCAAAGAGCAATGGCAGAATTATTTGATTGCACAGCGGATAATATTTCATTGCATTTGAAAAATATTTATAAAGAAGAATTGGATGTAGAGGCAACTGCCGAGTTTTACTCGGTAGTTCAAAATGAAGGCGGAAGAAATGTTAGTCGAAATGTAAAATGCTTTAATTTGGATGCGATTATTGCCGTAGGATATCGTGTAAATTCAAAAAAGGCCACCAGGTTTCGACAGTGGGCAACGAAAACATTAAAAGAGTATATTATTAAAGGGTTTGTGTTAAATGATGATATGTTAAAAAATGGCAAACCCTTTGGAAAAGATTATTTTGATGAATTATTAGAACGCATCCGGGAAATTAGGGCAAGTGAGCGTAGAGCCTATCAGAAAATCACGGATATATTTGAGCAATGTAGCTATGATTATGATAAGAACAGTGAAATTACAAAGAATTTTTATGCGTTTGTTCAGAATAAGCTTCATTTTGCAGTTACTGGAAAGACAGCGATATGAGCGTGCGAATTCGAAAAAGCCGGCTATGGGGCTGACAACTTGGAAGGATGCGCCAGATGGCAAAGTTCTAAAGAGAGATATCATTATTGTAAGCTTGAAGGATTTTTAAGTATTATCCAGAATGCATCTTTGTGAGTGTCAGATATTAGGAAATCAAACGATGAATTGGAATGTATTTATGGGAGGGAATCTGATTAAGGATAGAATTGAGAAAGAAATAGTAGCTGATGCAGAGGTAATGCATGCTTGGAAAATGGGATATGAAATGAAAGTTGGAAATATGGCTTTTTCAGAACCTAAATATAGGGTAGCTAACGGAAAATTAATTTCTTATAGAGAATTATGCTTTTCAAATATTAAGGAAACTTTTGTAAAAGAGATATGGATTGGACCTAAAGCAGATATGGAATTAAGGGATATCATGCAGGTTTTAGAACGGTATTAATATTATAATAATACAGAGAATGGTTATAGTTTGAAAGAACCAATATTGATTACAAGGTCATCAAGCTCTTATAGGTAAAACTTTATTATTTTGAGGAGATTACTTACATGGCTCATTTTGAATTAGTATCGCAATATCAGCCCACCGGCGACCAGCCGCAGGCTATCGAAGAATTAGTAAAAGGATTTCAGGAAGGTAACCAATTCCAGACGCTTCTCGGAGTAACTGGCTCTGGCAAGACCTTTACGATGGCAAATGTTATCCAACAATTAAATAAACCAACACTTGTCATAGCGCATAACAAGACATTGGCAGCTCAGTTATATGGAGAATTTAAAGAATTTTTCCCCAATAATGCGGTGGAGTATTTTGTGTCCTACTAAGCGAAAGGACTTTTAAAACTACATCTAGTATTATTTAGTTTCATTTATACCATATATTGTGGACTAAATGGACTGTATGGATAGAAAATACAGGGTGGAATCATAGGAATTGTGAACAAAATTCGTCGTGGAAAGTATTTAAAAGAATAATATAGGAGCTAAATGATGATCTACAAGGCATAGGAAATTTGTCTTGTAGATTTTTTTACAGAAAACTATGAGAAATGAGGAAAACATTATGTCAGAATATCAATTAGAGATCAAACAGATTGTGGACTATCCACGCTGCCGGATCTACCGGCACTTTATCCAGAACTTAATGGCAGACCGGAGCATTCGCGCAAGCGGGGGTTCCGGCCTTTTTTATTATACGGTGCTTTGCAACTATGCAAATTTCCGCACTTCTTATCTCCGCATAGACGGTATCGGCTATACCGTATACCCCGGTGAGTGGATCTGTACCGTGAAGGAACTAGCAGCATGGTTCCGTACCCGTTTCCAGTGCCAGGCAGTCTCCATCCTGGATGAACTGCAGAAACGCCATCTGATCTCCTATCTTTTCCTTGACCGGGGAAAGGTGGTCAAATATAAGGTCCGAGACTGGAAAAAACATAATACCGTGCTGGACTACAACTGCCCCTGTCAAAAAGATACGGGCTTTTTCTTTATGCCCATTGTGGTTGCGACAGAACTGGTCAGCGCCGGCCGCTGCTCCGAAATGGATATCCTGCTGGACCTGTGGATGTCCGCTGTTTACAATGACAGCCAGGTGCAGGGTTCGGAGATCGGCCCGGTGGTTTATTTCCGCACCGGCACCGGCTCCCCGCTGGCAGCTTACAGCGAAATGGCTGTCCGCTGGGGCATCTCCAAAGCCACAACAGGGCGTGTGCTGAAAAAACTTGCTGACATGGATTATATCTCCTTAATGTCATTCCCCGGAAGAACGGGCAGCGTGATCTATCTGCACAGTTACCTTTCCACCATGTTCCAGATATCAGATGTCCTTGTTGACAAGGAGGAGGTTGCCATGGCCCTAAAAATCAATCTTACACTGTCGGATGAAATGGATGAAACAGATCCGCAGACAGATTCCGCTGTTACAGAGCATGAGATATGCGTTTCAGAGGAGTTATCCAGCGTTTCAAGATCGAACATGGAAGCCGTCATCACAAAAGTGGCGCAGATCCTTGATGCACAGGGCATTTCCTGTTTCCGGTGCCCGAAATCCATATATAAGTTATATCCTTTATCTGACGCCTGCAGGGAAGAGTATATATCCCACATACAGAAGGGGGCTGTACGGTTCGGGATGACTGTATCCTGTGGGGAGGACAAGCCGGTCTACACCTTTGAGCTGACGCTCTCTCCCACCGAAAAAGACAGAGAAGGGGGTGCCAGGGCATGAAAAAGGATCAGGAAGAAATGAACATTGCCGATAACCCGCTGTACCATGATACCTGGAAGCTGCTGAAGAAATACAGGGATGTGGTATGGAGCCTGGAGCTGTCCGTCCAGCAGGTACGGAGCCGGTTTGAGATCGAGTATGGGAGTTCCATCGAGGATTTTCTGGAGTCTGTCTATGTGGCCGGGATAGACCTGTCAGACCGCAGCATTGAACATCACGCCAAATGTATCGAGCGGAGCCACCGGATGCTGAAACTTCTGGATACCTCCATCGACCTGCTCCGTACCAAACACAAGAATGGGGAAAATTATTACTGGCTGCTGTATTACTCCTTCCTCTCCCCGCAGCAGCTCCGAAATGTGGAGGAGATCATAGAGAAACTGCGCCCCCATATCCGGGATATCAGTTTCCGTACCTATTACCGCAGGAGGCGGGAGGCGATTGACGCGCTTAGCTCTATCCTGTGGGGGTATACATCCAAAGACAGTATCGACATTCTGGAGAAGTTCTTTCCGGACGATAAGGATGCCGGGGAACAGAAATAAGCAGCTATATGATATTTACAGGCAATCAGGCCGGATTGGAGGAAATATATGATAACATTGACCGAGGATGAAAAGAGGATGGTGTTCCAGCTGGAAGGCTGCCACAGGTATGATGCAGTACAGGAGATTGCTGTGCTCTGCCGGTATACCCGTGACCATGATATAAAAGCAACTGCAGAAAATCTGTTAAAGAAATTTCGTGAGCTTTCGGAAAATGACTGCAGGGAGCTGATCTGTGACATTCAGAGAAATTATCACCTGCCCTGGAAAGCAAGGACCGTTGGGGAGATGGTCGCTGTGGCAAGGCAGAAGTCCGGTGCCCGGAAACTGGAAGGGCATGACATCATGGCACTGGAACGCTTTCACCCGGAAGTGACGCATATGATTGTGTTTGATGTGCTTTCGACAGAGTCTCCCGTAGGAGATAAAGGTGAACGGATGAGACTGTTTCTGACCGAAGCCGGATATAAAAAGGCGTTGGAAAATCAGGACAGGTCTTTCATCCGGATTCTGAACCATGCAAAAGTGTTACAAGGGCATTTAAGGTATGACCAGACAGGTGGAGAGTTATAAATACCTTCGTTTCTGAAATCTACACTGTTCAATTATGGGGGATAGGGTTGATAATGTTTGCCGGTCCTACCTTTTGAGGTAGGGCTGGCATATTTTAGGTAGAGACGTGGATTACAAAGGGATAAAAACAATTTCTTCATAGATGAATAAAATAAAAATGTATAAAAATATAAAATTTCAATAAAAATAACTGCGTAAAACAAGAAAATATGAAATTATATGTTGATTTTTTGCGAAAATAGATTATAATGTATGTGAGGATAATGCTGGATTATGGATGTAAAACCTAAAATGAGGAGATTATTATGCTGATACAATTTAATTTTAAAAATTTTAAATCTTTTCGTGATGAGGTATCTTTGGATTTGACGGCAACGAAGATAACAGAACACGAGAATCATGTAGCAGAAGCGGCGAATGATAAACTTTTAAAGGTGGCGGCTATCTATGGCGCCAACGCAAGTGGAAAGTCTAATGTGTATGATGCCTTTGAATATATGACTTACTATGTAGATGAATCTTTTAAATTCGGTGATGAAGAAGAACGGCGCAGGAAAACGGGAGATTCTTATCTGAAAGTGACGCCATTCCTTTTTGATGAAAACAGCCGTGACGAGGAAACCACCTTTGAAGTGTTTTATGTTGACAATTCAGAAGATACGGGCAAGACATACCAGTATGGGTTTTCTTTGAAAAAGGACGAAGTGGTGGAGGAATGGCTCTATTCCAAAGCAAAGACGGCAAGAAACAAGTACCGGACAATCTTCTACCGTAAAAAGGGCGAAGAACTGGAGATGAACGGCTTTTCCAAAAATCATGTGGAGAATATCAAGGCATCTCTGAATAAGGAATCCCTTATTGTATCTTTGGGATCGAAGCTGCGGATAGCCAAACTGAAAAAGGTGAGGGACTGGTTTTTGAATAATGAGATTGTAAACTTTGGCGATCCGGCAGAGAACTTTTTCCTTTCCAGAGTTTTGCCGGAAGGGTTTGTAGACCGAAAAGAGGTGCAGGATAATGTGGTGGAATATTTTGCATCTTTTGACGAGGCGATACAAGATTTTAATGTAGAAGAACTTCCCCAGGAGGATGAAAAAGACAATAGCAAAAGCTATAAGATTGATGCCTTGCATAAAATGGGTGACAGTGGGAAAATGGCTTCTATTCCATTAAAACAGGAATCCAGTGGAACACTGAAGATGTTTGCCCTGTATCCTTCTTTAAGGGAGGTGTTGGACCAAGGTTCCACGCTGTTTATTGATGAGTTGAATGCCAGACTGCATCCATTGTTGGTAAGAAATATCATTTTGACTTTTCTTTCGCCGGAAATCAATACCAGGAATGCACAGCTGGTTTTTACAACCCATGACATCTGGCAGTTTTCCAATGAATTGCTACGGCGGGATGAAATCTGGATGGTTAATAAAAAACGGGATGGGGTTTCGGAACTGTACTCTCTGGTTGAGTTTAAGGACGAAGAGGGGAACAAGGTACGGCGGGACGAGGCTCTTGCAAAGAATTATCTTACAGGAAATTATGGAGCGATTCCAGCATTAAAGCCTATGAAGATGTTGAAGGGGAGGGGAGCGGATGGCAAATAGGGGGAAAGTGGCAGGAAGGAAAACCACTGCCGCCGGAAAACCCAGCGACAGTCGAGCCGGAAAAAGGCGGGACAGAAACAAACGAGTGGGAGCCAGGGTTCCCGAACTGGGATATTATCTGATTGTGACGGATACGGAAGAAACGGAGAAGAATTACTTTGAAGGGCTGCGGGACAGTATTCCGGCTGAACTGAAAGACCGGCTTGTGATAAAGGTGGAAAAGGCCAGAACGGTAGAGCTTGTGAAGAAGGCTCTGGAAATGACAGGGCAGGAATCACAGTACCGGATTCCGTGGATAGTTTTTGATAGAGACCAGGTAAAGGATTTTGACGAGATTATTCAGACAGCGGAGAAAAGCGGTGTGGGTGCGGGATGGTCTAATCCCTGTTTTGAGATATGGATGTATGCGTATTTTGGAGAGATGCCTGTGATTAGGGAGTCTTTTACCTGCTGTGATCGGTTTGCTGAGAAGTTTGAAAAGATAACGGGGCAGAAATATTCCAAGAACGACAGGAGTATTTATCAGAAGCTGGTGCAGCATGGAGATGAAAAAAAGGCGATTCAGATGGCGGAGAGATGTTATAAAAGATGTGTGGAAGATGGAAAACGAAAACCATCGGAGATGTGGCCGGCTTGTAGGGTACATAGGTTGGTGGAAGAAATACAAGAAAAAGTAGTTTCAAATTATAATAATTAGGGAGAGAAAAGATGAAGCTAAAGAAACAATTTGCGGACTTTTACAAAGAGATTAAAATTGATGAGGAAGTCGAAGATTTGAAGGAAAAACGGGAAGTGTTGCAGGGGGATATTGAAAACAAACTTCCTAATGAATTAAAGAAGCATGGTATTGACTTAAAAAAGAGTGAAATTAAAATTTTTGACCAGGGTAGCTATAAACTTAATACAACAATTTCAAATGATTATGGAAGTATAGATAGAGATGTGGCTGTAATGTTTCCATTAAATATAGTTGAAAATTCTGATCCCAGAAAGATTAAGGCATATGTCAGAGATGCGCTAAAACATCAGAATAGAGCTTTAGATATCAAGGAACCCTGTGTAAATGTATCATATATCGAAAATGGCGAGGAATGGATGCATATAGATTTACCAGTTTATGCTCAATATGATGGAAATGTTTATTTGGCAAGAGGAAGTGAATTTGCAAAGGAAGGGAACTATCGCTGGGAAGATGCCGATCCAGAAGGATTAAATGAATGGCTGTTGGGGAAAATCACGGGAAACGATCAGCTAAGAAGAAATATTCGATATATTAAGAAATGGAAACAGGAAAAATACCATGATTCATCATTGGATCATGAAGTACCACCAAGTATAGGCTTGACCTTGCTAATGTGTGAACATTTTGTTCCTTCAACAAGCTCTGAAGGAGATGATGATTTGCTGTCTTTGAGAATGTCAATTCAAAATATAATGAACGAGTTCGATTTGACATATGATTATTTTGGCAATCTCATTAAAGCAGACATTACATATGAGCTTCCGGTAGTCCCATCTACAGATGTATTTGCTAAAATGAAAAAAAGTGATTCATATGTAATTAAGTTTTATAATCGCTTGAATACGGCGTTACAGAATTTGACGGATGCATGTAACGTGGAATCAGAGCATGATGCAGGAGTAAGTGTGCAAAAAGTGCTTGGAGACAAATTCTTGGTTCCGCCAAAGCAAGTATCTATATCTACTTCTTCGAATAGAAGGGAGCATAGTTTTGGATGAAATAAAAACAATAAGAGAAATATTATCTTCTTATGATGAAATATCAAATATCAGTGATGATGGAAAGATTGTTTTTTTTGAACTTTATAATAATACTTATGGGTTACTATTCTTGCCTTTGACAGATCCTCTTAGTAGACCAATAATTTTTATTAAAGACGATGAGCAATATGACTATCCGCATATTATGCTGTCAGAGATACCTATAAATGGAGACAATTATCGGGCCTTATGCTTGTATGAGTCAGGTACTCAGATTGAATATATAAAAACTTACGAGGAGAAACTGATAGATGCAATAAATAGACTATTTGAACTCTTAAATTTATCTCCTTATGAGATTGAAAGAGAATTTCAGAATGAATTTCTGTTTTATTGGAATGCACAGGCAAAGGAAGAAGTAGATGTATATATACAGTCTGAAAGAACTTTTCATCGTATGAACGTGTATAGAAACAAAGATGGGATTTTTCGTTTTGTAAGTAGAAAAATAGCTTTGAATGATAAAAGTAAATATATGCACGTTCCTAATTTGAATGTTTATTATATTCCGATAATAGACAATAGAGGAATATTACCACCGCTAAAAAACAAATTATGGAATTCCAAAGTAATATTAAATATTTTCAAAGGAAGAGATTATAAAAGAATTGATTCAGAAACTTACAAGGCAATTCAAACTGAAAAAATAAATCAAACGGAAGCCATATTTATTTTTGAAATGCTTGTTGACAAACAAATAATTACATTTGGAGCAAAAGTCAGATTTAAGAGATCATATCACAATACGCTTTTAGAGAAAATTGAGCATTCGATTGATGAAATTGATTATTTGGAAATAAAAAGGTGTGATTACTATTTTCTTAATAAGCAAATTGGAAATGAAACATCTATAATTGGTAAAAAAATTGCTATTGTTGGAGCCGGGTCATTAGGCAGCTATATTTCTGTAGAGATGGTGAAATCAGGTATTAAGGATTTAACATTATATGATTCTGATATGGTTGAAGGAGAAAATATATTACGGCATCAATCAGATTTCTTCTGGCGTGGATGTAGTAAGGTTTACTCATTACAGTATAAGCTACAACAAATTCATCCCGAAGTTATGGTTGAAATAAAAACTGAAAATGTTACAACGAAAATATTGAAAGATGACATGAATAAATTTGATATGATAATATTTGCAGTGGGAAATAGTGATGTACAGCTTTCGTGTAATAATCTTTTGAAAAAAGAAAATTATGTAAAACCAGTTCTTTATGTTTGGCTAGAAGCGGGAGGAAGTGATAGCCATATATTGTGTGTGGATTATTCACAAAAAGGATGTTTTGAATGTCTGTATACAGATGAAAAAGGAAAACCGATGAATAATAAAGTGAATAGAATGACCGAGGAACAAGTCGAAAGTCATACTCTTAGAAACGGATGCGGTGCAACAAGAGTAGCATATGGGAGTAGTATTTTGTTAAGAACAACGGGCGTAGTATTGGATATGGTGCAAAGGGTATTTAATCATGAGATAAAAGAAAATATATTATTGAATATTACCAGAACATCGGTTACTGAGCAGAATGGAAAATTTATTGAAAGTAGGTGTAATTGTTGCGGTGTTCCAGATTGAAAATAAATGTGTAAAAATGTTATTGCCAAATAAAAAGGTGGTAGATATATTACCAGAAATTTTTGGAGAGATAAAAAAGTGGCTTCAAACAAGTAAAGATGCTCCAGAAAGCGGAGGATATATCATTGGTTATCAGCATGACAAGACAAAAAATATTTCTCTGGAAGGGGTATCGCATCCATATTTATTAGATATAAGGAGCCGGTTTCGATTTGACATAAAAGATCCCAGGCATAATATTTTTTTAATGAAGGCTAAATTAAGAAAAAGCTACTACATGGGTGTTTGGCATACGCATCCACAAGTGCTGCCGGAACCTTCATCTATTGATTGGAATGACTGGTATAAAACATTAGATATTGATCAAACAGCATGTGAATATGCATTTTTTATAATTGCAGGAACTACCTATATAAGAGTGTGGGTTGGCGATTTTCAGTCAAAAAGTATAAACGAGATATATGAATGTGAGAAAGTAGGTGATTTATATAAAAAGGTTTGATTTTAAGAAAATGTTTAAAGCAATATTTGGGGTTTTGTCTATACCATTTTCGTTTATTGGCATAATAGAGATATTGCATATTAAAGAAATTATAGATGATACATGGATAAAGTTATTAGGTATAGATCAAGAGACAGGATTGTATTATGGTTTGACAATTCTTTCGGATAAATGGAAACATAGCGATAATGTTATGTGGGCATTGTTTTTATTCTTTTTGTTTTTGATAATTGTGCAAGTTGCCTATTTTTTATATGAGAATAGACTGGAAAGCATTTTGCTCATAGAGCACAGCTCTCTTAATAAAATGTACTTTAAGATAAACAAAGAATGCAGAAATTCTTATATAATTGTTCCGTATAAATTAAATCAATACACAACATTTAATTCCAATCTTCCGCTGAAAGAAAAGTTAAATATTGCTATAACAGAGCTTGAGAACCATATTGACAAAATAAATGATAAAATAGAAAAAGGAAAGTATTGGGCAGGTTATGCAGGTATTGCAAACATACCAATGACATTTATGCTGGGTTTTGAACTGGGGGATGAAAACAGAAAATTACTTTTCCATAAATATCATGGAAGAAAGACATCGGCAAAATTAAAGGATGATTCATTTCACCTATTGAAAGAGGATGAAAGGAGATTTGTATTTAAAAATGAAATACTTGAAAAATCAAATTTAGAGAAAAAGGGAAAACTTCTTTTGTTAATTGAATTAACGCAGCCAATAAGGGAAGCGGATTATAAGGCTATTCAGGAAGAAAATGATTATATTATTAAATTTCACATTGCAGATACAATAAATTATGATGTTGTTGATTCAAGTAGCCAAATAGATGAATATACAGATGAAATTTTGCACTGGGTTGCAGAAAATCAAAAGAATCCCAATATAGTACAAATAAAGATATGTATTGCTGCGTCAAGTGCTTTCATATTTGCATTAGGAATGAAGTTTAGCAAAACTCAGAATAAAGAAACGGTAATTTTTCATTATGAAAAGGATACATATCCTTGGGGAGTTAATGTTCATAAAAGGATACCAGTTATTATAAAGGAAATATAAGTATAAAATGAAAAGCACGATAAAATTGCAACAGTTCAGTCGTGCTTTTTTATGATAATTTAGACGAGGGAGTAGTATGGGAGAAGGAGTGGATACCTATATGCTGAAGGAATATCTGGAAAAAAACTATGGTTACAACGAACCGATTTTCATTAACGAGATCCAGCTAGAGGGGCTTAGTGACAATGCCCTGCGCCAGTATTTCAAACGGATGCTGGGTTCAGGCGATCTGGCTCGTTTTGATACCGGGATTTATTATCTCCCAAAAGTGTCACGGCTGTTGAAAAAAAGTTATTTAGATCCCATGAAGGTCATTATACGCAAATATATCCAAAGTACAACAGAAACCTATGGATACTTTGCCGGAGCCACTTTTGCCAATCAAATTGGTCTGACAACCCAGATGCCAGCAACACTGGAGATTGTAACGTCAAAAGAATCGACAAAGGGGCGTACCGTCACCGTAGGCTCCCAGGCCGTCCGGCTGAAACGGCCTGTCACGACTATAACATCGGAAAACGCCGGGCTGCTCCAGTTTTTGGATGCCGTTTCCCAGGCAGAAAAATATTCCGAGCTTTCTAATTGTGATACGGGAATTCTTCTGAAAAACTATGCAAAGCAGCGAAATTACAGTAAGGAGCTTCTTTCCAGTATGCTGTCCGGCATTACGGGTTCTGCTGCAATAAAACTGATTGAATGGGGAATTATTTATGAATTTACATCATGACCACGAAGTATTTAACAGGGATATGATTATTATTTATTTTAGGTATATCCTTATATCTTTCACTATATATAGTTTCTTTTCGTTGACTGATTCCATATCTTGTGTTACACTTCCCTTGTAATTGATTTTTGTGCGCATCCTTTTATGGAGATACAGCCGGAAACGTCTGTATGCGGCATAGCCCCGCATTGCACACGCTGTTAAGTTTGTATGATTGTACCAGCAGTATCACTACGCCCTGTGAGTGATATACCGCTGGTTTTTATTTTGGAAAATTTTATTATCTTTTTTCAGAGCAGGAATGACACGGGTTCACAGGAAACTGCGGACGCCAGGAATAAGAAAGTCATTCCTGCTTTTTTTGCTGCCTGAAAGCCGGAAGGCATATAAGGATACAACAACATTTACAAGGAAGAAAGGAAGGTGGAGATCGATTGCAGAAAGTAAGATGGCTGGATCAGGAATGTAACAAATGCGGCAGGCAGTTAAACAGCTGGGATGCCCGGTTATCGAAAACCCTGGCGTACAAATACCCATGCTGTGAATCCTGTATTGCCGGGGAATATGATATGTCTGCAGAAAGGCTGCGGGACCGCATGGAAGACTATTTTGGTATGCGCCCCTGCCAGGGGCTGTAGGGAGGAACAAAATGAGAGAAAAAGAACATGGGGAATACAATACTTTGACAAAACGGCTGCTGGAGGAAGGTTACAGCGCAGAGCACCATCCGGACTATGTAAGGGTTGATGTACCCATGTGGCAGGAAAAGACCCTTGATAATTATGATGGGGGCTTTACCTATGAAAGATGGTGGATATTTGAGCAGACCTTTAAGACGCCCTGCGGCCTGCAGTGCAAAGGGCTCCAGTGCCACAGCAACATGAGCTACATGGGGATTGAGTGGACTTTTGAAAATGATATGGCTACCATCCACTGCCCTTATGAAAAGAAAGAATGTAAGCTGAAACATGAATATCTCCAGGAGCATGGCGTACTCCGGTATGACTGTGAGGTCCACATGACGGAGGAAGAATACTGTTATGAGGGGAGTGTGGAGCATATCCTGAAACTGCATGATGATGAGATAAGGAGGCAGGAGATCAGTTTCGGACTGCAGAAGAAAGGACGTGTCTGCCGGGAGCATATGCGGTTCAACCGGGATACGCTGGAATGGGAGATGAACTATGACCCTTATGACTGCGGACGGAACAGATGTGCAGGGATGTGCCCGGTCCTGGGGCATGAGTTGGATAAGAAAAGGGGGAATGTATTTTATGATGTAAAGATATCCTATCTTAGAAATGACCTGAACGGTACGCTGTTTGAAGGGCAGGTGGACACCCGGATCATCAAAGGGAAAAAGATTTTTGACCATCCGGTGAGCATGGACATCTGTAAGATATGCGCCAGGCTCTGCCAGGACAGGATAAAGGAGAAAGTGCGGAACCATTATTTTACGGAACTGTTTTTCTCCGAATACCACGGCCGGTATTTTTCCTTTGAGATCCAGAACGTCCGTGCAGAGCGCAGGGAAAGCCGGGATCTGATGCAGGACCTGGAGGATATCCGGAACGGAATCCAGATCGTGCATGATTCCGATATGGAAAAACGGGATTCAGAGAATAAAAGGGAGAGACGGCGGCAGTCACGGGAGTCCGCAGTCAGGCGCCTGGAAAAGAAACTGTTGGAGAACGGATATGAGAGCCTGGAGGAATACAGCACAGACCGGCGCCATGCAGATAAATGGCTGGGACCAGAGAGGATAGCGGAACTGGAAAATCTGCGTCGGCTAAAAGAAAAGGAGAGAAAAGAGCAGCCAGTACAATTAAGCCTGTTTGATATGGAGGCTTTATACGCAATAGAAAAGATTGTTGGTTGGGACTTGCAATCCTATTTTTCTTTCCAGTATTTTTCATTCGATCACTTATACCATTTCGGTTGTGAAATTCGTAAGCGCTTAATTTAAGGGTGTAACTAAAAAAATCCGGGGCGTTTAGCCCCGGAGCAATTCCGCACATGTAGCTATAATAATGGTCACCTGCATATTTCCTGAACACGGTCCGACCATGGCGCTAGTACAGCATTGCCAAAATAATAATGAATAGACGTTGCTTTTTTATTGTAGTCGGTGCATAATAATTCTATCAC
>ERZ808044.649-NODE-649-length-31551-cov-7.928957_pt1 | contig 31551 bp, 31 predicted proteins | sample MGYA00380195_ERZ808044 | MGnify/ENA primary metagenome ERZ808044 (study PRJEB31490, sample SAMN06133423) | mouse gut metagenome | isolation source: Z7_2 | host: mice | place: China: Chengdu | collected 2015-05 ...
AAGTTCTTTGCTTCTTTCTTTCAAGAAAGAAGTGAGAGTTTGAGAGCAACGCTCTCAAGGTTTTTTGACAAGCTGAAACTTTTTATAAATAAAAAAGTTCCCCTTTCTATGTTATATATAATTTATTTATAATATGGTTTATACACAGAATAATACGTATTCTGTTGGGATTAAATTACCTCCATTATGACGCATATAAAATTGATAGCTAGAATCAATTTCATGTACCATGCGTGCGATTTTCCAAATATCCTCGTTATTGTGATATGTGCAAATGGCTAGTTTAGGGTGATTTTTACGTATTTGTTCTGCACAGCCTTTTAATGCAGACTGTTCTGCACCTTCAATGTCCATTTTGATAAAAGTAATAGGTTCTGTAATATCCTTATCTATTGCTACAACATCAACACCGATTTCTCCGTTTTCATTCTTTTGTGAAAGAATATTTGCAGAAGCACTATTTGCATTTGTATGTATATATAATTTGTCTTGTTTTTCTCCAGCACCTTTTTGACGCAATTCAATATTAGGTAAACCTTTTGTATTTTGTTCTAATTTTGAATAGATATTAGGGGTAATTTCATAACAATATATTCTTTTGTATTTTTTATAACTATCTATAAATTGCAAGGCACTATCTCCAATATAAGCACCCAAATCTACAAACACCTCATTTGTATTACAATGAAATACATCTAAATCAAAATAATCACCAAAATTAATTTCTTTTGTTTCTGCTAAAGTTTTAAAATCAAATTCCATCCAGTTTAACAATATACCTAATAATACCTTTTTAGAACGATAGTCAAGTAAATGCTGATAAAGCCATAAAAAATCTTCTTTGTGTTCCCAAAGTGCTTTTGCTCTGTTTTCTAATAAAGTATAATCATTTTTTTGAGGGTCAATAGAACCCCAATAAGGAAAACGTATCATATAATTGATAATACCCTGCTGATTTTGGGGTTCAAGACGATGAAAACAAGCACGCATATGACGTAATATACCAATTTGTTCTATTTTTTGTATTTGTTTTATCATATCATAGAATTTTTTGTCAATAGTATTGTGTATTAATAATTCTTCAGAAGTGGTTTCTAATTGTTGCAAACGATATTTTGCTAAAGAAATCCATTGACGAAGTGAAACAAGCAGTTGCTCGTTTTTTTCAGGAGGTGTGAAAGAAATACCGCTATACTTTGAAAATAATGCGTTTAATTCTTCTATAGTAGTATAAATATCCTGTATAGACTCATCTAATGTGCCCCCCCCCCCCGGGGAATATATGTTCGATATTTTGTCAACAACAGCCTGTTTCTCAAGCTTTTGTATTCCCTTTTCTAATTGTTCCAATTCCTTTTTTGTCAAATAAAAAACCTCCTTGCGTGTAAAATAATCGTGTATTGTGTTATGCTCATTATGAAGTATATAGTAATTTAAGTAAATTCTTAAAGTAGATATTACTAAATGTCAGTATAGCATTTATGATTGTTATTTGTAAAGATATTTTTATAATATTATAATACATTTTACAAGGATTTTTATAAAATAAATCCCCTTATACTTATCAATATAAAGAATAAGGGGTATGGGGATATTGTTTGTCATATTTGTTATTTAACTTGCTTTTTGCTCTAAACGCAATTTGTCAGCAATTAAAGCAATAAACTCTGAATTTGTTGGTTTTCCTTTGTGATTATTTACTGTATAGCCGAATAAGGCATTGATTGCATCTACTTTGCCTCTGTTCCAAGCAACTTCTATAGCATGACGAATTGCTCTTTCTACACGAGAGGGTGTTGTATTACATTTTTTAGCAATAGATGGATATAGCTCCTTTGTAATATAATTTAATACATCCATGTCATTTACAGACATAATGATTGCTTCTCTCATATAATGATAACCTCTAATATTAGCTGGTACACCTATTTCATGCAGTATACTTGTTACTTTTGTTTCCAAATCATAGGCAGGAGAAGGAAATACATTTGTTTGTACTGTAAATCCTTGAGAAACAGTAGGTTTTGTTGTAGACTTTTCATAAATAAGTTGATGGATACGACTAGCAAGCGATTCCATGTCAAAAGGTTTTACAATATAATAAGCTGCACCTAAATCCATCGCTTTTTGTATGACTTTTTCCTGTGTGATGGCGGAAAGCATGATACAAACAGGATGAAAGCCATCTTTATTCTTTTGTAAACGTTCCAGTACACCCAATCCATCTAAACGAGGCATAATGCCGTCTATCACAGCAATATCAGGGCGGTACTCTTGTATTTTATTACAGGCATCTACTCCATCATAAGCAACTGCTACAACTGTGATGTCCTCTTGTTTGTTTAGATAACTGACCACCACATCACAAAATTCCTTATTATCATCTGCAAGCAGTACTTTTATTTTTGTTTGGCTCAATGTTGATCCCTCCAATGGTTTAAGTTTAGTTGTAAATATTCATAAAATACTCTATAAAAGTGGAAATATTTACCTGTCTGTTGATTATAGTACATAATATTTGTAATTGCAATGTTTTCGGTCAGAGCAAATTTTTACAAAATTTTACATTTCGTTATAATAAAACAAAATAGTCTATTTTTTTATAGGGAATTATCGTATAATACAGTGAAATATGTAAAATTTACAAATATTTTTACGAATTTTTTTTATAACAATAAAGTATATTTTTGAAAAAAATGAAATGTTCGCCTGTCAAAAAACATTATTCAAAAAAGAAATAAGCAAAAGATATTAAATTAAAAATAAATTTGGTACTGTATCTGAATTAAAATATTGTTGCTATAAATAAAAATACCAATTTTGCTGTATAATATGAAAAAAGCTGGCGAGTATCCATGAAAACTGCCAGCTTTTTTTATATTATATTGTTTTAGGAATACCATATAAACAAAGGCTTGTATTTTTATAACGATGGTCAAGTGATACATCTTTTCCAAACCAATTAGGTGGTATAAAGGAATAAGCAAGTTCTTCTGTATCAAATTCTACTTCTATTGTAATCAACCCATCAATATCTCCTTTGTAAATATCAATTTCAGCAGTTAAATGATTGTCTAATGGCACAAAATAGCGTGTTTTCATAATAGGGGGCATATCACATTTTTTTTGTAATGATTGATATTGTTCTTTTGTAAGGGGTATTTCAAATTCTTCTCTTGCAATATGCCCTTTTCCCTTTACTGTTAGAAAATAATCTTTGTTACTTTGCCGAATTCGTATAGTAGGTGAAAAAGAAATATAATATTGTGAAATCATAGCAGAAGGATATTCTGATAAACAAAAAGGGATTTCTTTTGCTAAAAATTTTCTTTCAATTTCCATAATAAACATCTCCAATATATTTTATTTCAAATAGTATAAATAATATATCATTACTTTAGTGAAGTTGCAAACTATCATTATATTGTGATATAATCAAAAAAATATGTAATATTGCTTGTGAAAGGGGCGATAATGATATGAAAAAAGTTTTAGTTTTTTTAGCAGAAGGTTTTGAAGAAATAGAAGCGGTTACAATAGTGGATTTGTTGCGCAGAGCAGATGTTAATTGTAAAACAATTTCTATAACAGGAAAAAGAGAGGTAATGGGAGCACATGGTGTACCTTTTATAGCGGATATGCTTTTTGATGAAAAAATATGTATGGAAGCGATTGGATTGGTATTACCTGGAGGTATGCCAGGTACAGTCAATTTGCAGAATCATGCTGGATTGACAAAGGTTTTGGAAGAATTTTATAAACAAAATAAATTTATTGGAGCAATTTGTGCCGCACCTATGATATTTGGAGAATTAGGATTTGTAAAAGATAAAAAAGCTACTATTTATCCAGGTATGGAAGAACATTTAAAAGGAGCAAAATGCAGTACAGATATTGTATGTTATGATAATCATGTTATGACATCAAAAGCACCTGGAACAGCTATGGCTTTTGGATTGAAATTGATAGAAGTATTTGCAGGGGAACAAAAGGCAAAAGAAGTAGAAAAAGGCTTAGTATATCAACAATAATATAAAATCCCTCAGAAAAAATATTCTGAGGGATTTTATATTATCAAAATTTTTAAGTAATTCTAATATATTAACTATGTAAATATTATTTTTGGACAGGTATGAAATGAAATAATGTTTTAATGATGCCAGAACTAAATTTATTGATACCCATTTCTTTTGATGCTTTTAATACACTGGAAATATCCAAATTATAAATATAAGAAATATTTTCAGCTGTATAATATTGTGGTATACCGCAATATAACTCTCGAGCAAATATATGACAAAGTGTACTAGAGCCGTTTTTCATAATTGTAAAAAAAGTTTTTTGGTCTATTGTTTTAATATTTTCTTTTGCCATGATTTGTTTAATTTCCCATTGCGTAATATGAAGTAATTCGGCAGTTTTTGAAACGGAATAGGGCGGTTTTTTTGTTTTTAAAAAAATATCAATCTGTTTTAGATATGGCTCAATTTGTGTTTCGTATTCCTCTTTAAATGTTTTCATAAAGTATCCCTCCTGCAATGATACGATTAGTATACTATAACAAAAAAGGCTTTTCACTATGAAATGATTGGAAAAAAATCACACAAGAATAAAATAAACATATTATATTAAATAAGGAGGTTGTACAATAAGGAGGTATAATATGAAATTAATAGCAGTAGATGCAGGACATGGCATGAATACAGCAGGAAAAAGAACACCTGTTTTTTCTGATGGTACATTTATGAAAGAAAATGAATTTAATAGAGCAACTGCAGATTATTTGGTAAAAGCATTAAATAGAAATGATTTTAAAACAATATTAACAGCACCAGATATATTAGACACACCATTACAAAATAGAGTACAAAAAGCAAATGATGCAAAAGCAGATGCTTTTATTTGCATACATGCAAATGCATATGGTGATAATTGGAATGACGCAAACGGTATTGAAAGCTGGATTTATGAAAAGAGTAATCAAAATACTATATATTTTGCGGAAGATATTCAAAAGGGATTGCTTGAGTTTACCAAAAGAAAAGACAGAGGTATCAAAAAAAGCAGTGACTTGTATGTACTACGCACTACAAATATGATGGCAGTATTAGTGGAATGTGGTTTTTTGACAAATTTAGAAGAAGCAACATTACTACGTTCTGAGGATTATAGAAAGAAATGTGCAGAGGGGATTTGTAAGGGTATTTGTGAATATTACAATATGCCTTATAAATCAGAAAAACAAAGTGAAAATGATAATACAACAAAAAAAGAAGTATATTGTTGTGAAAAACGATACCAAAATATAAACCAACTACCATATGGTAAGGAAGTCATACAAATGCTTATAGATAAAGGTGTATTAAAAGGAAATGAAAAAGGAGATTTAGATTTGACATTAGATATGGTACGTTTATTTATGATATTAGATAGAATAGAAGTTTTTGAAAAGATAAAATAAAAGCAAAGGTTTTTTCTACATTTGCTTTAGCCTATGAGTACTAAACATTCATCAATAATTTCTTGTGGTATTGTATTCATATAACAACCTCCTTTTATTCAATAAACTATATTTTTCAATAAAATTATAACATAAATGTAGAATTATTTCAATAAAATTAGATTGATATTTTATGGAAAATGGTAAAAGAGTGTTGCATATATCAACACTCTTTTTAGTTTGTTAAAAAATCTTGAGAGCGTTGCTCTCAAACTCTCACTTCTTTCTTATAAAGAAAGAAGCAAAGAACTTTAAACGGTGCAAAGCGTAGACTGGGTGAAACCCACAAAAAAAGACTTTATTGACGACTGTTTTCAGTCGAGTAATATTTTGAATGATATTATTGCTGAAGATTTATAATTATAAAGCTAATATTTTTTATATTATATTAGCATTAAAATAAACCTCCTCCTAATCCGCCCATACCACCTGTAATTTTTCCCATTTCTGTAGTATACATTTCATCAGCTTGACGAATTGCTTCATTAACTGCAGATAATATTAAATCCTCTAACATTTCTACATCATCTGGGTCTACCACTTCAGGGTCAATTTTAATAGATTGTATTTCCTTTTTACCAGAAATGACGATTTTAACAGCGCCACCACCACTTGTCATTTCTAATGTTTTTTCATTTAATGATTCCTGCATTTCTACCATTTGTTTTTGCATTTTTTGTGCTTGCTTCATAATATTATTCATGTTCATGCCGCCCATACCGCCCATGCCATTAAATCCTTTTGCCATATATTTTTCCTCCTAATATTGTTATATTTTGATAATTATTTTTATAATTTGATTATTTTATTTTACACGAAAGCAGACTATTACACAACTGCTTTTATTCTTGAATTTCTGCTTCTGGAAAATAATATCCAACTAAACTTTCAAATTCTGCATCATTTTCTGCTTGTTGTTCTACTGTGCCATAAACAGAAGAATACCAATTAGTATATTCTTCTTTTGTGATAACAACAATAGAAACACTTTTTTGAATATATTCTTCTATTGTTTGCTTTAAAAAGTCAATGTTTTTTTTAACAATATCTTTTAAGGCAGGGTAATCACAAACAAGATATATATTTTGGTCTGTTTCCTGTTTAAATTCTGGAGAAATATTTTTAACAATACTCTTTAAAGATGCACTTTCTATTTTTTGACAAATATCGTTCCATTGTTGTTTTATTGTTTTTCTATCCTCTGAAAGCACAGGAGGGCGTTTAAATTGTTTTGGTGTAATAGTGTTTTCTGTATTCTGTGCTACAGAAGGAAATGATATAGGAGAAATTCCATTTTCAATTTTTCTTTCTAATGCTTTTAATTTAGCAGAAATTGCATCTATATTTTTTTCTTCTGTAATACTACAAATTTTAAGTAATGCCACTTCCAGCAATATTCTTTCATTAGAGGCATATTTTAAGTCATTTTGTAATGCAGAAAATGTTTTTATAAAATACATACATTCTTCTTTTGATAGTTTTTGTGATTGTAACTGTAATTGTTGATATTCTTCAGAAGAAATATCTAATAATGAAAATGCATCTTCTATTGTATTGCATACAAGTAGATTTCTAAAATGCATTATCAGTTCTGTTACAAATTGGGTAATATCTCGCCCTTGTAACATAATTTGTTCTATTAAGTCCATTATTGCAATAGTATTTTTTTGTAATATGGCATCTGTTATAGTAAACAAAACACTGTTATCTACAGCACCAACTACATCTAATACTTTGTTTAATGTTAACATTTCATCAGCATAAAAAGCAATACATTGGTCTAGTATGCTGAGAGCATCTCTCATAGAACCATTCCCTAAACGAGCAATATAATGAAGTGCTTCTCTATCTGCTGAAACGTTTTCTGTATTCATATAATTTTGAAGTGTTTGTGTAATTTGTTCTGTGGTAATGCGATGAAAATCAAAGCGTTGACAACGAGATAATATTGTAGCAGGTACTTTTTGAGGGTCTGTAGTTGCCAATATAAATACTACATGAGCAGGAGGTTCTTCTAATGTTTTTAAAAGTGCATTAAATGCACCTGAGGAAAGCATATGCACTTCATCAATGATATAAATTTTGTAGCGACCTTCTGTAGGGGGGTATTTTACTTCTTCTCTAATTTCTCTGATATTGTCTACGCCATTGTTTGATGCTGCGTCAATTTCAATCACATTCATACTCCTATTTTCCAATGCTGCACGACAAAGCTCACATTTGTTGCAAGGATTACCTTGTTTTGGAGCAATACAATTTATAGCTCTTGCAAATATTTTTGCAGTAGATGTTTTGCCTGTTCCTCGTGTACCACAAAAAAGATAAGCATGAGAAACACGATTTGATAAAATTTGATTTTTAATTGTTTTGACAATATGTTCTTGTCCTATAATACCATCAAATGTATCAGGACGAAATTTTCTATAAAGTGCTGTATAAGACATAATGTAAACACTCCCTCCGATTTTGTTATTTTATCACAGTAAATACAAAAAAGAAAGGGTGATATATTCAGCTTGTCAAAAAAACTTGAGAACGTTGCTCTTAAACTCTCACTTCTTTACTTAAAAGAAAGAAGCAAAGAATTTTATTTAACATAATATAATAAAATAAATAGTAGGGCAGGTGTTTTTTATGAGAATAATAGAAAAATATTGTTGTTTATTGCTATTATTGCTTATTTTGTTTTATGGAGTAACGAAAAGCAATGAGCAAAGTACATTACAAAAAATACTTTTTGACGAATATCACTGGCTAACAATAGAAGGCATACATAGTAAAGTATATTATAAAACAGAAAAGGAATATGCAGAATTAATACAAAGACAAGCAGATACTTATTATACTATGATAGCAAAAGATTTTGAATGGAATAAAAAAGACAAAATAAATTTTATACTTTTTGAGACAAAAGAGGATTTTATATCGTCATTATTTTATAGAGATGATATTACTATGGGAGTATATTATAATGGAGTGATAGGCATACTTTCTCCGAATTTATGGGGAGAACAAAAACAATATTGGAAAAAAACAGATGATTTTTTAGAAAAAGGTCCTGTTGTACATGAAATGATTCATTTTGCTATAGATGATAAAACAAATGGAAATTGTGAACAATTTCTATCAGAAGGTATTGCGCTGTATTATGAAAAAAAATATACAGGCTTTTCAATGCCTGCTGTAAAAGAACAAATTACAAAAAAAGAATTACAACAAAATTTTAATCAGTTAGATAGTTCTTTGGCTTATTGGAAAAGCTATGAATGGATACAAAAATTTGTGGAATGTTATGGAGAGAATACATTGCAAAAAGCATTACAGCAAATAGGAGAAAAATGTTACAAATAGTGAATTATGTTTTTATTTTACATTTTTATGTATTTTTAGTATAATAAAAACATAGCAAAACATGGAAGAATACTTTTGGCTCTTTAATAAATATCATGAGTATAGGAGGTGCAGTTTTGCAGAAAAAAGTATTGATTGTAGATGATGAAAAAAATATTGTAGACATTATAGCATTTAATTTGAAAAAAGAGGGATTTCAGGTAATCAAAGCAGGAGATGGAGAGGAAGGACTCAAAAAGACATTTGAACAACAGCCAGATATTATATTATTGGATATTATGATGCCCAAAATGGATGGTTATGAAACTTGTAAAAAGATTAGAGAAAAATTACAAACTCCTATTATTATGCTAACTGCAAGAGCAGAAGAAGTGGATAAAGTACTAGGGTTAGAATTAGGAGCAGACGATTATGTAACAAAGCCTTTTGGTATTAGAGAATTAGTAGCAAGAGTAAAGGCAAATCTTCGCCGGTTAGAGGCTTTAGAAAAGCGTTCTTCTGCAACAGTAGGAAATCAGCAACAATATGGTAGAATTGTTATCAATTTAGACAGATATGAGGTACAAAAAGATGGTACAGTAATTGATTTAACTTATAGAGAGTTTGAGTTACTTAAATTTTTAGCACAACAAAAAGGACAAGTTTTTTCTAGAGAAGCATTGCTTGAAAAAGTATGGGGATATGAATATTTTGGAGATGTGCGAACTGTAGATGTTACAGTGCGAAGGCTGAGAGAAAAAATTGAAGATGACCCTGGAAAACCAACAACGATATTGACAAAAAGAGGCGTGGGTTATTATTTTGATTGTTAAGGGATAGATGAATAAAATGAAAAGTTTAAAATGGAAGCTGATTACCATGTATTTGGGTTTGGTACTTTTGGTAATGATTGTCAGCGGCACATATATTTTATTAAGTTTGAAAAATATTGAAATCAGTAAGTCAAAACAAGATTTGGAAACATATGCCGAAAAAATAAATGACCAGGTAATTGCAAAAGAAGAAGAAAAAAATTTTCAGTCAAAATTACTTGGTACAATGTCTAATTCTATAGGCATACAAGGAAATATATTAGATGCCAAAGGAAAAACCATTGCTTCTACTGCAGATGTGCAACCCCCTTATGAAGATTATAAAAGTTCTGTCATTGTAACAGCAATGGCAGGAATTTCTTCTTTTTCTACAGGAAAAAAAAATACAGATTCTTTTTGGTTAGCAAAAGAATGGATGAGTTATGCTACACCAGTAAAAGATAGTAGTGATACAATTCGCTATATTATATTCACAAGATTAGATGCAACAGATATGAAAAATAGTTTAAGGCAAACAACACGTATTATTATTATTGCTGTAATGCTGGCACTTTTATTAGCGGCAATTATGGGATTTGTTTTTTCTCAAACATTAACTGGACCAATATTAGAATTAACAAGAGGTGCAAAGAATTTAGCCGAGGGTAGTTTAAATCAAAAAATAAAAGTCCGAAGTGATGATGAAATTGGACAGCTTACAGCAAGCTTTAATAATATGGCGACAAAATTGAAAAAGAATATCGCAGATATGTCAAAAGAAAAAAACAAATTGGAAATTATATTACATAATATGACCGATGGCGTACTTTCTTTTGATAAAGATGGAAAACTAATACATGTGAATACTGCTAGTATGGAAATGTTGGAAGTAGATGAGTTACATTTAACATTTTCACAATTTATAAAAAAATTTGATATTAATTCTGGCGTTTATTTGGATATGAGCCCTGAACTTTCTCAAAAAATTAATTTTCCAGTGGGAAATCGTTTTATTAATGCAAGTTTTTCTCCTTATTCTAGTGAAACAGAAAAAATTGCAGGTGTAGTAGTCGTATTGCAGGATATTACAGAACAAAAAAAGTTAGACGATATGAGAAAAGAATTTGTTGCAAATGTTTCACATGAATTAAGAACACCTTTAACAACAATAAAAAGCTATACAGAAACGCTTTTAGATGGTGCTTTAGAAGATAAAGAAATTGCAGAGGAATTTTTAGGAATTGTAAATAGTGAAGCAGATAGAATGGCGTTTTTGGTAAGAGATTTATTACAACTTTCTCGTTTTGATAGTAAACAAGTGCAGTTGGATATTACAGAGATTCCATTAAATGCATTTTTGGAAGAAACGGTGCGTCAAAATAAAATTCATGCAGAAGCAAAACATCAAAATTTATATTATGTACCTGCAAAGAAAGATGTTATATTATATGGGGATAGAGATAGAATTAGCCAAGTTATCAATAACATTGTTACAAATGCCATAAAATATAGTTTGGCTGAGGCAGAAATACGCATTTCTACAGGAGAAGATGCTTATTATTATAAAATTATGGTAAAAGATACAGGTATGGGTATACAGAGAGAGGATTTACCTAGAATATTTGAACGCTTTTATAGAGTGGATAAAGCACGAAGTAGAGCAATGGGGGGTACTGGTTTGGGGCTTGCTATTGCTAAGGAAATTATGGAAAGCCATAGAGGACGTTTGACAGCAGAGAGTGAATATGGAAAGGGAACAACCATGACAATGTGGTTTCCTAAGGCACAACAAGAGCCTTGGGAAGGTGAAATATTTTAATATTGATATACCAAAATAATGTAATTCAAACGTAAGAGCATTGTAACATAATTGTAACATTGTTGGGTTATAATATGTGCGTGTAGAGTACTATGGTACAAAAAATTTTAGTTTAAGGAGGCCCATTAGAAATGAAAAAGTTTTCTATAGCGTTTATTGTTGTAATGCTTTTTTGCTTTGCACCAGTTTTTGTTTACGCAAGGCCTCTTGATGCTGAAACGGCGGAGCAAGAACTCGGTTTTTCCGTAACGAGTGGTATTGATATGTCTAAAAAAACGCAATCTACATTTGATGATTCTAAAACAATATCAGGTGTAGCAGACCAAGGAACTGCTATTGAAATTAGTGTTAGTACAAAAGATACTAATGGAGATTTGACAGAAAGTGCAAATTTTCAAGTAGAAGTTGGTGCTTCTGGTATGTTTAGCCAGACTGTAGAACTAAGCCTTGGAGAAAATGTTGTAGCTATTACAGCATCAAAAGAGGGATACGAAACAGTCAATGAAGAAACCATTATCAAACGGCGAAATATCACCATTAAAAATGAATTGGAGAATACAGTTTCGATTCCCGGCAGCACAAGAACCCTATCGCTAACAATGTAATTGGGCAAAAATGAAATATAGAAGCGGTGAAAATCAATGAATATCAACAAAATCAAAAATTTTGTCATTATTATTTTGGTTATAGCTGCTGTTTATCAAACGGGATTGTTATGGCTTGAGGATACTGCAAGCCATAACTTTTTTTATACTATTTTTGGATTGGAAAGTCAAAAAGAGTTCACGGCAGAAGGCAATGCATTGCTTTTGCCCAGCAAATTTGTGATAGGCAGCGGAAACAAAAAATATACATTGGCATATGCAAGTGATATAGAAAAAGAAGCAGTATTATCAGAAGGAAATAATTTATTGCAGGAAGTTTTAACACAAGGAACAGCAAGTGCAACGATAAAATCAGTAAATTGGGATAACATATTAGAAAATAAATGCTTGCTTTTAGAATATCATTTTTTTGTTCCTATGGAGGAATATTTTGAAAATTATAATAAAAAGCTTTTGACACCTGCATTAGAAAGCTTTAATTGTATTGCCATTGTACCGAATAAAACAAATAATGGTACAACAAATGTTTATTTTATTAATACTAATTTGGAACAAAGTTGTAATATAACAATTGAAAAGTCACGATTTAGTGCAGATTTATATACTATGTTGGAACAGAAAGAAAATTATTTAACATATGTTTCTACAAAACAAAGTGGTTTTAATTTATTTTGTGATAATGTATTTGTACCTCAATGGAAAGAAGAAAGTTTTCCTTATAGTAGTATTATAGAAATAAATCCTTTTATGAAAGATGGTAGTATTAATCGATATTTTTTAGAAAATTCAGTGGATAGCTTTTTTAAAAACTTAGAATCAGATTGGAATAGAGTAGATGAAACAGGAACATTTATATTTAGTGATGAAAATGTTGTAGTAAGATATTATCCAAAGGGAATATTAGAGTATTATAGCTATGGAACATATGATACAGAAGCAGTAACAAATATTACTACAGGATACCAAATTTGTAAAAATTTTATGAATAATGACACTTCATTAAAAACAGAAGTATATTTATCTGGTATAGAAATGAATAGAAATGAAGTGATATATTATTTTGATTATACAGTGGATAATTATCCTATATTGCTTTCTGAAGCAGTACAAAATGATTTTGAAATGTCCCATGCTATAGAAATTTCAGTTAGAGGGAATTCTGTAAGGAAGTATAAAAGATATGCACATAATTTTAAAGCAGTAGATGTAAAGGATAAACAAATATCTGTAGAATTTTTAGAAGCATTAGACCAGGCGATTGAACAATATAAAATTAATCATAAAGATTCTAATATAAATGAAGTAGAAGATATGTATTTAGGTTATTTTGTAGAACCTGATTTTGTTGTAACAATGAAATGGATAACGGAATTGTATGATGAATTATATATCGGAAAAACGATAAAAGATAAGACATGATTTTTATGGATTTTGATGATACAATAAATGATAAAGGGAAGGAGGAAGAACTTTATGGAATGGAAAGCGGTAAAAAATTTACTTTTGATATTGCTTCTAATAATAAATGTAGTATTAGGTTTTTTTAATTATGAACAATATCAACAAAATATGCTAAGTTCTAGTCAAGAAAAAGCCATTTATGAAGTTCTTTCTCAAAATAGAATTATATTATATACAGACCTTTTGACAAAATTTCCTCCTATGAGAAAACTTTCACTTAGTGCGCCTATGTATAGTAGAGATGACATAAAACAACAGTTTTTTGCACAAGAAGAAGTTACTATTACGGTAGAATTTAATAAAACAATTATAACTGGTAAAAATAAAGTACTTACTATGGAAGGAAATAAAGGTGAACTAGTATTTATCAATGGTACAAGAGAAAGCAAAAAAATTACATTAGATGAAGCGAGAAAAGAAGCAAAAGAATTTATGGAGTCATTGTCAACAAAATTAGTAGAGGATTTTGAAATCGGTAATGTACAGGAAGTAGAAGATGGTTATAAAGTAACATTTTTTGAAAAATATAAAGGAGAGTATGTTTTTGCAAATTGTTTTGAAATATATATAGGAGAAAAAGGGATTTCTCATGTTGATTTAAATTATTTTATAACAGAGGGATTTACAGGAGATAAAAAAGATATTTGTTTTTCTGATGAAGCATTGCTTACTTTTTTAAGAGAAATAGAAAAGGAAAGAGAAGAAACAGGAATTTATGAAACAGTTACAGTGCAAAAAATGGATTTAGGATATGATTTTCAAGAGATGGAATATTTGAAAGTAGATAATGTAGCAAAATTAGTGCCATGTTATAGAATTTATGTTTTAGGAAAGCAAAAACCTTATATTATAAATGCTTATACAAATGAAATGATAAGAGAAATAAAAGAATAATGAATAAAATACTCCTTGCTTTTATAGTTAGGGGTATTTTAATGTATAAGATGATAAGAGCATTCGTAATAAATATGAAAAATTCTATTTTTGGTAGTTATGTGATATAAAAAATGTTTGAGATTTTAATATTTAGTGGTATAATTGCTATAATAAAAAAGAATTTTATTAGTAAATATATAATGATATATGATTTGTTATTATTTATATGGTAATAAATAGTTTTAGTAATATAGAATGTTTGTAATAAATTTATAAAACAAATTTACGAATATGTTTAACTTGTGTTATAATACATTGCTGATATATTTTTTTGATATATATTTAATTGATTTAATTTGGTAAATTACATAAAAATATATAGATTGATATAGTCTACTGACTTTTGATTATGAAAAACAAAAGTTTCTTTGGGAGGAATTGAAGTTTTTATGGATAAATTAATTGTAACGGGGCAAAAGCAGTTAAAAGGAGAAGTTTATATAAGTGGAGCAAAAAATGCAGCAGTTGCGATTATTCCAGCTGCAATTATGGCAGATGATATTAGTGTAATTGAGAATTTACCTTGTATTGAAGATGTAAGTAGTTTGTGCAATACTATAAATAAAATTGGGGCAAAAAGCTCTTTTTTAAATAAACATACATTACAAATTGATGGCAGAAATATTAATAATATTTGTGCAACTTATGAAGAAGTGCAAAAAATCCGTGCTTCTTATTATCTTTTAGGTGCTCTTTTAGCACGTTTTAAAAAAGCTGAGGTTGCTATGCCAGGAGGCTGCAATTTTGGTACAAGACCTATTGATTTACATTTAAAAGGCTTTAGAGCATTAGGAGCAGATGTTACTGTAGAAAATGGTATTGTAAAGGCATATGCTGATAAATTGGTAGGTACTTCTATTTATATGGACCAAGTAAGTGTAGGTGCAACAATCAATATTATGCTTGCTGCTACTATGGCAGAGGGAAAAACTGTTATTGAAAATGCAGCAAAAGAACCTCATATTGTAGATACTGCAAATTTTTTGAATTTTATGGGAGCCAATATTAAAGGCGCTGGTACAGATGTCATACGTATTACAGGTGTGAAAAAGCTACATGGTGCACAATATACTATTATACCAGACCAAATTGAAGCAGGAACTTATATGATTGCTTCTGCGATTACAGGAGGAGATATTCTTGTAAAAAATATTATTCCAAAACATATGGATTCTCTTTCTGCAAAATTGGTAGAAATGAATGTACGAGTAGAAGAATTTGATGATGCCATTCGTGTAATATCAGATAAACCTTTGAGAAATGTAAATGTAAAAACAATGAGTTATCCAGGATTTCCCACTGATTTGCAGCCACAAATGGCAGCATTGTTAAGTGTATGTCAAGGAACAAATATTATTACAGAAAATGTATGGGAAAATCGTTTCCAATATATAGATGAATTGCGTCGTATGGGAGCAAATATTACAGTAGATGGTAGAATTGCTGTAATAGAGGGTGTACCATTTTTAACAGGTTCTCAAGTTTCTGCAACGGATTTAAGAGCAGGAGCTGCTATGATATTGGCAGGACTTGCTGCAAAAGGAGAAACTCATATTGATAATACAAAATATATTGATAGAGGATATGAAGATGTAGAACATAAATTTTCTGCTTTGGGGGCTGAAATTAAAAGGGTACAAATATAATGCTGTTTCATATTTTTTGTGATTTGTATGATTACCTTTTTTAATTTTTAAACAATTCATACAATATTAACAATAAGCATTATGTGTATATAATATAAATTAAGGAGGATTTCACCTCATGGCTTTAAAATTTTGTGCGATTGCTAGTGGAAGTAGTGGAAATAGTGTTTTTGTTGGCACAAAGCATACAAAAGTATTAATTGATGCAGGATTGAGTGGAAAGCGTATTATAGAGGGACTTGATTCATTAAATGTAACAGGAGAAACAATAGATGCTCTTTTTATCACACACGAACATACAGACCATATAAAAGGTGTTGGTGTATTTTCAAGAAAATTTGATATTCCTATTTATGCCACAATGGGGACATGGGAGGCTATGGAAAATCAAATTGGTAAAATTGCACCAAAAAATAAACGATTTGTATATGAAGAAGAACCTTGTGTCATTAATGATATTTGTATGTATCCCTTTTCCATTCCTCATGACGCTAAACAGCCTGTTGGATATAGTATAGAGGCAGAAAATCATAAAATTACGATTGCAACAGATTTAGGTCATATTACAGATGATATAAAACAAAAGTTATTTGGCAGTGAGCTTTTACTTTTAGAGGCGAATCATGATGAAGAAATGGTAAAAAATAGTTCTTATCCTTATCATTTGAAACAAAGAATATTAGGAGAACAAGGTCATATTTCTAATCATACAGCGGGCAATTTATTATGTGATATTATGTCTGAAAAATTAAAATATGTTTTTTTAGGTCATATTAGTCAAGAAAATAATTATCCTCAGCTTGCTTATGAAACAGTGAAAAATATATTGCAGAAAAATAGTATAGAAGTTGGAAAATATTTACAACTAGATATGGCACCAAGATACAGTAATAGTTATACTGTGGAATTATAAGGAGTAAATATGCGTATTACAGTAATATCTGTAGGAAGATTAAAAGAGAAATATTGGAAGGATGCTTTACAGGAATATAGTAAACGTTTGTCTAAATACTGTAAATTAGATATTGTGGAAGTGCAGGACGAAAAGGCACCCGAAACAATGACAAAAGCAGAACAGCAACAAGTTTGCTATAAAGAAGGACAAAAAATATTAAAAGCGATAAAGGAAAATGCTCTTGTGATTGCACTTGCTATAGAGGGTAAAATGTTTTCTTCTGAACAATTTGCGGAACAAATACAAAAGGATACGGTTCAGGGAGTAAGTCATATGATATTTATTATTGGCGGTTCTTTAGGCTTATCAAATGACGTGTTGCAAAGAGCAGATAGAATAATCAGTTTTTCTGCTATGACATTCCCTCATCAAATGATGAGAGTAATATTATTGGAGCAAATTTATAGAGCAATGCGTATTATTAAAAAAGAACCTTATCATAAGTGATTGTAAAAATAAACTATGGACAATAATGAAAAAAGTATAGTAATCGTATTATAAAATGAAAAGGAAGTAGTCAAATGAATTATTATGGAAACCCTATTACAAGGTTGATTGAAGAATTTTCAGGACTGCCAGGAATAGGAGGAAAATCTGCTCAAAGATTGGCATTTTATATCATTAATATGCCAAAAGAAAAAGCACTCTCTCTTGCATCTGCCATTACAGAAGCAAGAGAAAATGTAAAATATTGCTCTATTTGCTGTAATTTAACAGATGATGACCCTTGTCCTATTTGTAGTAATTTAAAAAGGGATAATAAAACAATTATGGTTGTAGAAGACCCCAGAGATATGGCAGCATATGAAAGAACAAAGCAATATCATGGATTATATCATATACTACATGGTGCAATTTCTCCTATGCTTGGAATTGGTCCTCAAGAAATAAAAATAAAGGAATTACTGAATAGATTACAAGAAAATACTAATGTAGAAGAAGTAATACTTGCTACTAATCCTAATGTGGAGGGGGAAGCAACAGCAATGTATATTAGTCGATTATTAAAGCCCTTGCAGATTAAAGTAACAAGAATTGCAAATGGAGTACCAGTAGGAGGAGATTTGGAATATATAGATGAAATTACATTGTCTAGAGCTTTGGAAGGAAGAAGGGAAATGTAGTAAAATATGATATTTTATTATAGTATATTAATATAAATCATGATAAAAGGATTGAAACTGTAAAAGTATGCAATCCTTTTATTTTTTATCATAGCAAAAGTGGAAAATTATGGTAGTATATTTTTGCTAAAAAGCATATTTTTTTAATATTTATTAAAATACCATATTTTTAAAAAAGGTAAAAGTATAAATTGCCAAAAAATAATGAATACTGCTGTAAAAAAGCACCAATTTGATTGTTTCATAAATATGCCACCAGCCATTTTAAAAATTTTATAACAATTTTATTATAATAGAATTAGACAATAAATACAACATAAAAGGTTATATTTTACACAACCTATTACCTTGTTATTTTACTTTTTGGGTTAGGCTATACTTTACCAAAAAAGTAAAAAAGGTGGTGAAAATGATGGATTATAAAAAAGAAATGGGTTTGCGTTTAAAAGAAAGAAGAAAAGAAATGCGTATGACACAAGAACAACTTTCTGACCAGTTAAATATTTCTATAAAACATTATAGTGAGGTGGAAAGGGGCATCACAGGACTTTCAGTAGAAAATATTATTAAAATAAGTAATATACTTCATGTTAGTATTGATTATCTTTTAAAAGGAGAAATGAAAAAGGAAGAATTTCCTAATGAAATGATATTGTTTTATCAAAATTGTTCTTTGGAACAAAAAAAGGGTGTACTTCAAATATTTCATGGTATAGAAAAGCTAGCCACAAAATAAATTATTTATAAATTTTATACACCCACAAACTTTTTTAAATTTGTGGGTGTTTTATAGTAATATTTATGATATTAATACCATCTTGTCATAGGCAAACTATTATTGATACCTTTTGTAAATAATATTTGATGTAGGTCTATTACACCATTATGAAAAGCTGCTGCACAGCCACAAAGATATAAATCCCACATTCTAATAAATTCTTCATCAAACATAGTATGAATAGTATCTAAATTCTGCCTGAAATTCTTATCCCAGCAAAGTAATGTTTTATTATAATGAAGGCGTAAATTTTCAACGTCTAATACGTCAAAGTTTAGTTCAGCAGATTGATTGATAATTTCTCTTAAAGAAGGTATAACACCTCCAGGAAAAATATATTTTTTTATCCAAGGGTCGCCAGGGTGTTCTTTTTTAGCACTAATGTAATGTAGTAAAAATAAGCCATGTGTATTTAATACATCATTTACACTACATAAAAATTGTTGATATTGCTCTCTGCCAACGTGTTCCAGCATACCTACACTGACTACTCTGTCAAAATTTTTATTTAAGTGTTTTAAATCTCTGTAATCTAATAGTTCTATTGTAATATCATTTTGTAGTCCTTCTTCAGCGATACGTTGTTGACATTTTTTATATTGCTCTGTACTAAGTGTAATACCAGTACCCTTGATATGATATTTTTTAGCTGCTTCTATTAATAAAAATCCCCAGCCACAACCAATATCAAGTAATGTCATATTTTCTTTTAAATATAGTTTTTGTAATATATAATCTACTTTGTTTACTTGTGCTTGATAAAGTGAATCTGATTCATTTTTAAAATATCCGCAGGAATAACTCATTGTTTTATCTAACCAAAGTTGATAAAAGTCATTGCCTATATCATAATGAGAACAAACCTCTTTTTTTTGTGTTTTTTTGGAATGGGAAGGAAATATTAATTTTTTTAATGCAGATTGGTCTGTTGAGAACTTATCCATTTGGCATAAAAAATGGTCTAAGGCATTGTATAAGTCTCCTTCGATTTCTAAATCTCCCCTCATATATGCTTCACCTAAAGCAAGAGAAGTACTTCTTGTCAATTCTTTTATATCGATTTCTTTTTTAAAATGTACTATAAAAGTAGCTTCACCTTCGCCTACTTGATATGTGTTGTTTTGGTATTTGATAAGAAAAGGATATTCATCGAATTTTTGTAAAAATTTTACCATAATATTTTCTTCTAAATGTGTTTGCATGATAAGACCTTCTTTCTAAAATAGTATTATGGAAAAGTATAGACAATATTTTAAAAATCAAACACTAGTAAAATATAACTCTTTTTTTAGTAAAAAATCTACAATAATTTTATACAAAATTGATAGGAATTTATGAGATGTTTTGTTAAAAATATTCCTATATCCATTTATATAAAATGTAAAATACATTTATATGGTCATAAAATGTTAAAAAAGTTCACAGAAAATTTACAATATTATTAGCACTCACCTCTTGACAGTGCTAACAAAACGATGTATACTATATTCAGAACAAAAGAAATGAACAAAATGTCCATTTTAAGTAGTCCATCAATAATAACTATAATATTTAATTGGAGGAATGACTTATGATGTTACCTAGTATTTTTGGAGGAAGTTTGTTTGATGATTTTATGGATTCCCATTGGGATAAAGATTTTTTCGGAGGAAAAAATTTCATGGGTGCCTATGAAAAAAATATGATGAAAACAGATATAAAAGAAAAAGATAATAGTTATGAAATAGAAATTGATTTACCTGGATTTAAGAAGGAAGAAATTAATGCAAATTTAGAAAATGGTTATTTGACAATTAACGCATCAAAGAATGAGGAAAAAGAAGAAAAAAATGAATCTGGAGTTTATATTCGTAGAGAACGCTACACAGGTCAATGTGCTAGAAGTTTTTATGTAGGTGAGGCAGTACAACAGCAAGAAATTAAAGCAAAATTTGAAAATGGTATATTACACTTGGTAATACCTAAAAAACAAGAAACAAAAGTAGAACAAAAAAAATATATTGCTATTGAAGGATAATAAAAAATAAAGGAATAAGGAATACGGTACTGCCGTATTCCTATTTTTGTGTTATAATAACTTTGTATCATGTAATGGAGTAAAGAAAGGAAAATATATGACAGACAGAGAATTAATTGATTTTTTAGACATTGCAGAAAAAATGAAATGTAATACAAGACATTCTTGGACATCTACAAATAGAAAAGAGAGCGTAGCAGAACATAGCTGGAGATTGTCATTGATTGCTTTATTGTTAGAAAAGGAAATAAAAGATGTTGATTTTCAAAAAGTGATAAAGATGTGTATTGTGCATGACTTGGGAGAAGCAATTACAGGAGATATTCCTTCTTTTTTAAAAACAAAAGAGGATTCTAAAACAGAACAAAAAGCAATTATTACATTAATGGAAAAATTGCCAGAGCCTCAAAAAACAGATATGTTGACACTCTTTGAAGAAATGGAAAAAAGAGAAAGCATAGAATCAAAAATTTATAAAGCATTAGATAGATTAGAGGCAGTAATACAACATAATGAAGCACCTATTGCTTCTTGGCTGCCTTTAGAATATGAATTGCAACAGAGTTATGGTTGGGAAGAAGCACAGACACATGAAAGATTAAGCCAATTACGTCAAACAGTAAAGCAAGATACGATTGATAAAATAAAAAAGGAATCAAAACAATAAAATATTTCAAAGTTTATGTTTTTATAGTAATATTATGAGAACAATAAATATAAAAGTAAAATATATAATTCTATTTAACTGTTGCATAGAGAGGTGCTTTTCTGATAAACTATAAAAAATGTGAAACTATTTTAATAATGAGGTGAACCTAAATGGGTCTTTTAGAAAAAATATTTGGTAATTATAGCGAAAAAGAAATTAAGCGTATTACGCCTATTGTAGATAAAATTGATGCTTTAGCACCGGAATTTGAAAAATTATCTGATGAAGAATTAAAGCATAAAACAACAGAATTTAAAGAACGTCTTTCAAAAGGAGAAACACTTGACCAAATTTTACCAGAAGCTTATGCAGCAGTAAGAGAAGCAGCAAGCAGAGCATTGGGTATGCGCCATTTTAGAGTACAGCTTTTGGGTGGTATTGTTATGCATCAAGGACGTATTGCAGAAATGAGAACAGGTGAAGGTAAAACATTGGTAGCAACATTATCTTCTTATTTGAATGCATTAGAAGGAAAAGGTGTACATGTTGTAACAGTAAATGATTATTTGGCAAAACGTGACTCTGAATGGGTAACACCTTTGTTTGAAAAATTGGATATGACAGTAGGTGTAATATTAAATGATATGGAGAATGATGAACGTCGTGCTGCTTATGCTTGTGACATTACTTATGCAACAAATAATGAATTAGGATTTGATTATTTGCGTGACAATATGGTAGTAAGGGAAGAAAGCATGGTACAAAGAGAGTTAAATTTTGCTATTATTGATGAGGTAGACTCTGTATTGATTGATGAAGCAAGAACCCCTTTGATTATATCAGGTTCTGGTGCAAAATCTACTGAATTATATAAAATAGCAGATACTTTTGTAAAAACACTAAAAAAAGGTAAAATATTAAATGAAGAAGAAGCATTAAATCCTTTGACAAAAGAAGAAATTCAAGAAGAAGGGGATTATATATTAGATGAAAAGGCAAAAAGTGTTACATTAACACAAGAAGGTGTAAAAAAAGCAGAAAAATTTTTCCACATTGAAAATCTTTCTGATGCAGAAAATCTTGAAATACAACACCATATTAACAATGCTTTAAAAGCAAACTATAATATGCATATTGACCAGAATTATGTTGTACAAAATGATGAAGTCATGATTGTAGATGAATTTACAGGACGTATTATGCCTGGTAGAAGATATTCTGATGGTCTACATCAAGCGATTGAAGCAAAAGAAAATGTAAAGGTAAAAAAAGAAAGTAAAACATTGGCAACGGTTACATTCCAGAACTTTTTTAATAAATATAAAAAGAAATGTGGTATGACTGGTACAGCAAAAACGGAAGAAACAGAATTTAGAAATATTTATGGTATGGACGTTGTAGAAATTCCTACAAATAAGCCTGTCATTAGAATTGACCATCATGATGTAGTATATCGTACAGAGGCAGCAAAATTTAGAGCAGTTGTAAAAGATATTATTGCTTGTCATGAAAAACATCAACCTGTATTGGTAGGTACAATTACTATTGATAAATCCGAACAATTAAGTAAAATGCTGAAAAAAGAAGGTATTAAACATCAAGTATTGAATGCAAAATATCATGAGCAGGAAGCAGAAATTGTTTCTCATGCAGGCGAACTGGACGCCGTTACTATTGCAACAAATATGGCTGGACGTGGTACAGATATTAAGCTGGAAGAAGGTGTTCCAGAGATTGGTGGATTAAAAATTATTGGCACGGAACGTCATGAATCCAGACGTATTGATAATCAGTTGCGTGGACGTTCTGGACGTCAAGGCGACCCTGGAGAATCTAAATTTTATATTTCTATGGAAGATGAATTAATGCGTTTATTTGGTTCTGAAAAAACAATGAAATTAGTAGATGCTATGGGATTAGAAGAAGATGACCCTATTGAGGCAGGTATGTTGACAAGAGCGATTGAAAATGCTCAGAAAAAAGTTGAAGGAAATAACTTTGCTATTCGTAAACATTTGTTGGAATATGACCAAGTAATGAATGAGCAAAGAGAAATTATATATGGAGAAAGACATAGGGTTTTAGTAGGTGAAAATTTAAGAGAAAGCATTATGTCTATGATAGGTGACATAGTAGACAGATATGTTGATGCCTATACTGGAGAAAGCGAATTTCCAGAAGAATGGGATATGACTGGATTAAGTGAGAGTTTAGGTTCTGTGATACCAATTGGTACGATTAAGATAAAAGATGACAGTAAGGAAACTTTAACAAGAGATAATTTAAAACAAACATTAAAAAAACTGGGCGAAAAAATATATGAAATGAAAGAACAGGAAATTGGCGACCCAGAAAGAATGAGAGAGTTGGAAAGAGTCATATTGTTGAGAGTGATTGACCAAAAATGGATGGACCATATTGATGATATGGAGCAAATGCGTCAAGGTATTGGTTTGCACGCTTATGCACAAAGAGACCCTCTTATTGAATATAAATTTGCTGGATATGATATGTTTGAAGAATTAAGTAATAATATTCAAGAAGATACATTACGTATGCTGTATAGAGTAAAATTGGAAACAGAAACAACAAGAGTACAAACAATACAGCCTATGTTTACAAATAAAGATGATACAGCACAGAAAAAACCAAAGGAAAGAAAAGAAGCAAAAATAGGTAGAAATGAACTTTGTCCTTGTGGAAGTGGCAAAAAATATAAAAATTGCTGTGGAAAGGATGCATAATTTTAGTATATAAGAGCGGAAAAATAATTCCTGCTCATATAAATATTATAATATGATTTTAAGGAGATGATTTTTTATGTTTGAATTAGAACAAATTCGTCTGTCGCTATCTGCGTATGACCAAAAATTAGAGGAAATGGGGGCTTCACTTTGACGTCGCTGGAGCAAAGGAAAAGGTGACCGAATTAGAAGAAATATCTGCTGACCCAGATTTTTGGACAGATATGGAAAAAAGTCAAAAGATATTAAGACAGTTAAAGGGATTAAAAAATAAAATAAATAGATATGAAACACTTGTAACGCAATATGAAGATATTTTGACACTCATTGAAATGGGTACAGAAGAAGAAGATAGCAGTGTGATTAGTGAGGTACAGGAATTAGCAGATGCCTTTTTAGCAGAATATGATAATTTAAAAATTTCTACTCTTTTAGATGGAGAATATGATAAAAATAATGCTATTGTTACATTGCATTCAGGAGCAGGTGGTACAGAGGCTTGTGACTGGACAAATATGCTTTTTCGTATGTATACAAAATGGGCAGACAGAAATGATTTTCAAATTGAAATACTGGATATGTTAGATGGCGATGAGGCAGGGCTGAAATCTGTTACAATACAAGTAAATGGAGAAAATGCCTATGGTTATTTAAAATCAGAAAAGGGTATTCATAGATTGGTTAGGGTATCTCCTTTTGATAGTTCTGGAAGACGTCACACATCATTTGCCTCTTGTGATGTTATGCCTGAAATTGAAAATGATACAGATATACAAATTAATCCAGATGATATTCGTGTAGACACATATCGTGCAAGCGGTGCAGGAGGACAGCACGTTAATAAAACATCTTCTGCCATTCGTATTACACATAACCCTACAGGAATTGTAGTACAGTGCCAAGATGAAAGAAGTCAGTTCAGTAATAAAGACAGAGCAATGAAAATGTTAAAGAGTAAATTGCTTTCATTAAAAATTGAAGAACAAATGAAAAAATTGGCAGAAATCCGTGGTGATGTTAAAGAAATTGGCTGGGGCAGTCAAATTCGCTCTTATGTATTTATGCCTTATACTATGGTAAAAGACCATAGAACATCAGAAGAAACAGGAAATGTGCAAGCCGTTATGGATGGCAATATTGATAATTTTATCAGTGCATATTTGGCATGGATACACAGTTAATAAGGAGGTTTGCTCCTTGAAAGAAATTAAAATTACAGAACAACAGCAAAATCAAAGACTGGACAAGTTTTTATTAAAATATTTTAATAAAGCACCTAAAAACTTTATATATAAAATGTTGAGAAAAAAACGTATTAAATATAATGGAAAAAAAGGAGAAGGGAATGAAATACTCCAAAAAGGGGATTGTCTACAGTTTTATATTTCTGATGAAACAATGGAAAGTTTTATGGAACAAAAAACAATTTATAAATCGGAAAGACATTTTGCTGTGCTATATGAGGATAATAATCTGCTGGTAGTTTCTAAACCAGCAGGACTTCTAGTGCATCCTGAAAAAAGTAGTGATAAAGAAACACTGATTGACCAAGTATTATATTATATTTATCAAAAAGGACAGTATGTTCCATCAAAGGATAGTACATTTACACCAGCTATATGTAATCGTTTGGATAGAAATACAAGTGGTATTGTTATAGTAGGAAAAAACTTAAAAGCAGTACAAGCTGTGAATGAAGCGATTGCAAAAAGAAAAGTAAATAAATATTATATATCATTAGTAAAGGGAACGATTACAAAACAAGGAAATATCATTAGTTATTTAGAAAAAGATAACAAAAATAATCAAGTAACATTATATGACAAACCAAAACAAGGAACAAAAAAAATTATAACAAAATATAAACCTATTGCAAATGCGGAAAATATGACGCTTTTAGAAATAGATTTAGTAACAGGACGCTCTCATCAAATTAGAGCGCAAATGCAAAAAATGGGGCATTGTGTCGCAGGTGACAGAAAATATGGTGATGAACAATGGAATATTCACTTTGCAAAACAATTTGCTTTAACAAATCAATTTTTACACGCTTACAAAATGGTATGGCAACAAAATGAAGGAGATTTAGCATATTTAGTAGGAAAAGAGTGGATTGCACCATTGCCCAAAATATTACAGGAAATTTATAATTTTTATTTTGTAACAGATAAAAGAGGAGGCAGTTTATGAAGGCGATTATATTAGCGGCTGGTTATGCAACTAGGTTATACCCTCTGACAATAAATAAACCAAAAGCATTATTGACAATTAATGAAAAACCAATTATTAATTATATTGTAGAGCAAATTAATACTATTGATGTGATAGATGAAATTTATGTTGTAACAAATCATAAATTTATTAATTCTTTTTCTGACTGGCAAAATGAAATTGAAAGCAGAGCAAAAATAACTGTTTTAGATGATGGCACAACAAGTGAACAAGACCGTAAAGGTGCGATTGGAGATATTGCATTTGTAATACAAAAAATGAATATAAATGATGAGTTGCTTGTTATTGCAGGTGATAACTTCTTTACTTACCCATTAAAAAATTATTATGATTTTTATAAACAAAAAAATAAAGATTGTGTTTGCGTAAAAATATGGCATGATGAAAAAACACTTAAAAATTTTGGTATTGCATTATTAGACCAAAATAGTAAAGTATTGAATATTGAAGAAAAACCTGAAAATCCAAAATCAAATACTGTAGTATTTGCTATGTATTTATATCAAAAGGATACCATACCCCTTTTTGAAAAATATTTATTACAGGGAAATAATCCAGATGCTCCAGGAAATTTTCCAGCATGGTTGTATAAACAAAAAGAGGTATATGCCTATACATTTGAAGGAGAATGTTATGATATAGGTACACCAGAAAGTTATCAAGAGGTGCAAGCATTGTTTCAAAAATAAATAAAAGGATTACTGTTATATAGTAGTTTGCTTTGGAATGAGTCAGTTAGGCTGTCGTTTTCGACGGCCTTTTTTTAAAGAAATAAAGAAGGGAGATTTTTTTTTGGAGTGGATAGAAATTTTTGTAGAAACAAGTCAAATAGGTTTGGAATTAGTAAGTGGTTTATTGTATCAATGTGGTTTAACAGGACTTATGATAGAAGATAGTTCTGATTTTGAAGAATTTTTGCAAAATGCTAATAGAGAATGGGATTATATAGAAGATGAATTAGTAGAACAAAAACAAAAGCAATCCACAGGTATTACATTTTTTGTAAGAGATAATATACATGGTAAAGAACAGCTTTCAGATATTAAAAGTGCATTGCTTTCATTAAAACAGCAAGAAAAAGAATTTGATTTGGGAACATTAGAAGTAACTATGAAAAATATAAAGGAAGAAGATTGGGCTAATAATTGGAGAAAATATTTTAAACCTTTTGCTGTGGGGGATAAAATCATCATAAAGCCTTCTTGGGAAGAATTAAAAGAATCTACTGATAAAATCATATTAAAAATTGACCCAGCTCATATCTTTGGTACAGGAACACATGAAACAACACAGTTATGCATAGAATTTATAGAAAAATTTGTAAAAAAAGAGGATATTATATTTGATATAGGATGTGGTAGTGGTATATTATCTATTGCGTCATTACTTTTAGGAGCAAGTTATGCAGATGCTATTGATATTGATGTTAATGCAGTGGATGTTGCTTATGAAAATGCACAAAGAAATGATATTGATAAAAAGAGATACCATGTTGTATCTGGAAATATATTGAATGATGAAATGTTACATGAAACATATAGAGGTAAAAAATATGATGTGGTAGAAGCAAATATTGTAGCTGATGTCATTATAGCACTTTCTGAACAAGTACCAGATTACATTAAAAATAAGGGAATTTTTATATGCAGTGGTATTATCAAACAAAGAGAAGAAGATGTAAAGCAAGCATTACAGCAAAATCATTTTACAATATTAGATGTAAAATATAAAAAAGATTGGGTTGCTATAGTATCCCGTTATGATGGATAAGGGGGTAAAAAATGCCTAAATTTTTTGTAAATAAAGAACAAATTGCAAAGCAAATCACTATTTTAGGAGAAGATGCAAAACATATTAAAAAGGTTTTAAGAAAAAAAGAAGGAGAAAAATTAACTGTTTGTGATGGAGATGGTATAGATTATATTTGTTGTATAAATTGTTTTGAGCAAAATAAAGTGATTGCTGATATTATAGAAAAACGTGATTGTGAATCAGAACCTTCTATTAAAATTACGTTATTTCAAGGACTACCTAAAGCAGATAAAATGGAGTTAATCATACAAAAATGTATAGAATTAGGTGTAGATAGTATTGTGCCTGTTGCAACAGAACGTTCTATTGTAAAATTAGATAATAAAGAACATAAAAAATTAGAAAGATGGCAAAAGATTGCAGAATCAGCGGCAAAACAAAGCGGACGTGGTAAAATTCCTCGTATTAACGATATACTTTCTTTTGAACAAGCATTACAAAAAAGTAAAGAATTAGATGGTGTTATGATACCCTATGAAAAGGAACAAAAAAGAAATTTAAAAGAATTTATAAAAAATTTTAGAGGAAAAAGTATAGGGGTATTTATAGGAGCGGAAGGCGGTTTTTCTGAACAGGAAATTGCACAAGCAATAGAACAAAATATAGTACCTATTACATTAGGCAAAAGAATATTAAGAACAGAAACAGCAGGCATGATAACAACGGCAATATTGATTTATGAAATGGAACAAGGTGATAATATATGATTTATTTTGACAATGCGGCAACAACTAGGGCGTCTGAACAGGTTGCAGAAAAAATGACAGAAATGCTTTGTCATAATTTTGGTAATCCGGCTTCTGTGAACAAATTAGGCTTACAAGTGGAAAGAGAAATCAAAAAAACAACAGAAGTATTAAGTAGAGGAATTCATTGCAAAACAAATGAAATTTATTATACTTCTGGAGGAACGGAAGGAGATAATTGGGCAATTTTTGGCACAGCAGAGGGTTATCAAAGACAAGGTAAACATCTCATTACAACAAAAATAGAACATCCTGCTGTAAAAAAGCCTATGGAGTTATTAGAACAAAGAGGATATGATGTCACTTGGCTTTCTGTAGATAAAAAGGGAAAAATTGATTTAGAGGAATTAAAGCAGTCTATCAGAAATGATACGATACTTGTTAGTATCATATTGATAAATAATGAAACAGGAGTGATACAAGACATAGAAAAAATCGGAAAGATAATAAAACAGCAGAATGAAAATACATTATTTCATGTAGATGCAGTACAAGCATTTGGAAAATATGCTATAAATGTAGAACGAATGAATATAGATTTATTAACAATGAGTGCTCATAAAATTAATGGACCAAAAGGTGTAGGTATGCTTTATAAAAAACAGGGATTGAAAATAAAACCTTATATATTAGGCGGAGGACAACAACAGGGACAGCGTTCAGGTACAGAAAATGGAGCTGGTGTAGCAGGACTTGGCGTAGCAGCAGATATTTGTTTCCAAAATATGAAAAAAAATCAACAAACTGTTTTTGATGTAAAAAGAACATTAGTAGAAGGAATATTAAATGATATTGCTGATGTGCAAATTAATGGTGATACATTGGAACAAGGAAGTCCTTATGTATTAAATGTCACTTTTAAGGGATTAAGAAGTGAAGTACTTCTTCATGCATTAGAAAGTAAAGATATTTTTGTTTCTGCTGGTTCTGCTTGTGACAGCAAAAAGAAAATAGGTAGCCCCGTATTGACTGCTATGGGATTGCCATTTGATGAAGTAGAGGGAGCAATTAGATTTAGTTTTTGCCAATATAATACAGTGGAAGAAGCAAAAGAATGTTTAAAACAGTTAAAAGAGATTGTACCATTTTTGAGGAAATATAACCGATAGAAAGGAATTTATATGGAAGAAAAAGTTTTAATTGTCAAGTTTGGCGAGATTGCTATGAGAGGAAATAATCGTCCGATATTTATTTCTCAGCTTGTTAAAACAATGAGAAATAATTTGAAAGATGAAGGAGATTTTTATATTGTAAAAGAACAAGGTAGATTAATTGTAGAAGATAGAGGCGGAGAGTTAGATTATGATAGAGTCATACCTAAAATTATACCTATATTTGGACTAGTGGGAGTTTGTCCTGGTGTTAAAACAACAGTTCAATCTATGGAAAATTTAAGAAAAGTTGCATTAAAACATATGCAAACGTTTTTTGGTGAGCAAGAAACTACATTTAAAGTAGAAGTAAAAAGAGCAGATAAAAGATTCCCATTAACATCAAGAGAAGTTGCGGCAGATATTGGCGGATATATATTACAGAGAATGGAAAACTTAACAGTAGATGTGCATAAACCTAATGTTGTGCTGAGAGTAGAATTGAGAAATGATGCTTATGTTTTTTCAAAAGTAATTAAAACATTTGGAGGACTACCTGTAGGCTCATCGGGAAAAGGGGTAGCGTTGCTATCTGGAGGTATTGATAGCCCTGTTGCTGCATGGCTTATGGCAAAAAGAGGTATAGCTGTAGAATGTGTTTATTTTCATAGTCCGCCTTATACAAGTGAATGGGCAAAGCAGAAAGTAGAAGACTTAGCAGAAAGAATTGCTTATTTTACAGGAGAAATCAAACTTCATGTGATACCGTTTACAGAGGTGCAATTATATTTGCTTGATAATGTGCCACATGATAAGTTAACAATATTTTTAAAAAGGGCAATGATGAAAGCAGCAGAAGAAATTGCATATCAAAGTAATGCATTAGCATTAATAACAGGAGATAGTATAGGACAGGTAGCAAGTCAAACATTGCAGGGTATTCATGCCATCAATTCTATTTGTACTATGCCTGTACTTCGTCCTTTATCTGGTATGGATAAGCAGGAAATTGTAGATTTAGCAAAAAAAATAGGTACTTTTGACATTTCTATTAGACCTTATGAAGACTGTTGTACAATATTTGTAGCAAAACACCCAGAAACAAGACCTAAAACAAGTATTATTGAAGCAATAGAAAAGAAATTAGATGATTTAGATAATTTGATAAAAAAAGCGGTAAAAGAAAAAGAACTGATTACGAAGTAAAAACTATAGCCCCAGCTTGTCAAAAAACCTTGAGAGCTTTGCTCTCAAACTCTCACTTCTTTCTTGAAAGAAAGAAGCAAAGAACTTT
>ERZ808044.651-NODE-651-length-31515-cov-12.235829_pt1 | contig 31515 bp, 26 predicted proteins | sample MGYA00380195_ERZ808044 | MGnify/ENA primary metagenome ERZ808044 (study PRJEB31490, sample SAMN06133423) | mouse gut metagenome | isolation source: Z7_2 | host: mice | place: China: Chengdu | collected 2015-05 ...
CCATGATATATGCAACTGTCGGTTAGTGATATTGTAATGGAGCGAGACCAACACATTTATTGACTAACACCAAAGAAATTGGACAACAAAAAGATATATTTGTTTGGCTATAATATTTTTTTTGAATATATTAATAATTTTTTGGACAAAGAAAACTATAAATTAAGTGGAATTATTGATAATGATACAACCAAACAAGGTAAACGAATCTTTAATATAAGGATATCCTCTCCGGAAATTATTAATTGGGAAGATAATGTAGTCGTACTAATTGCATCAAAGCATAAAAAAGATATGGAAGATCAGGTAAGAAGATTATCCTCTAAAGCGGAATTATACATTTTAATTGATTTTATACAATATACTGAGAAGCTGGAAAAAGAAAGCATGTTTTGGATAGAAGAAAATTATCAATCCGAAATACAGAAATTATATCGAGGAGAAATTATTTATAATCGCCTAAAAAAGGAAGAAAGGTTAGTTGTTTTCTTATCTGCTTTAGGTGATATGTTTGCCGGAGGTTTATATCTCTATGAATACGAAAAAAAATTAGGGTCAGAAGTTAAAGTCGTAGTCGCATCTCAAGGCGTATATAAAATTGCACAATTATTTAATATAAAGAATGTTGTGATGATCTCGGAATCAGAAATGGATGATTTGATAAAATATATTTTTTTTCAGGAATCAGGAGACGAAGATTTGTGTACTTGTATAAATTCATTGGATATAATGGCAATTTATAAGAAAATTCCATTTCCGAGATTTTGGGCAAAATATTATTTTAAATTAGAAGATGGATATCAGATGATTTTTCCATCAATTTGGAGTGAAACAGTAGAAGAAAAATTACTGACTGAAAAAGGAATAGTTAAAAAGAAAACGGTTGTTCTGGCACCGTATGCCAATTCAATAGAAGAATTACCGATACAATTTTGGGCATGTTTAGCAGAAAAATTATTAGTAATGAACTATTATGTGCTTACAAATGTAATTGGAAATCAAAAACCTGTTAAAGGGACTAAAGGAATAGAAATTCCATTAAATCAAATTGGTAATTATTTAGAGTATGCAGGATACTTCATTTCTTTAAGGAGTGGATTGTGTGATGTAGCAGGTCAATCTTTATGTAAAAAAATTGTTATATTTAGAGATAGAGAATTTTCAGATTATTGTTCTCAAATGGAGTTCTTTGATTTAAAAACTGATGGTATCGCTAAAGACGTAATCCAAATGACATATGATGATAATGATTTTTTCGAAAATATTAATAACGTAATAAACCTTTTATGAATATAGATTCTATAACATAAAAGTTGGAATATTTATTAAGAATTAGAAGAACTAAATTATATTTTGTATAAAAGGAAGAGAATATGATAAGAGATTTTAGTATAAAAAAATGGGATGGTAATGCAATATTAATATATGGAGCCGGGTATGACGGAAAAATAATAGCAGAAGAGTTGGATAAAAATAATATAAACAATTATTTTTTTTGTGATTCAAATAGAGAAGGAGAATATATACTAGATAAAATTATTTACAATCCGAATATTTTAAAAAAGAATATTTATTCTAATATCATTCTTGGAAGTAGCAAATATTATTTAGATATATATAAAACATTAAAGAAATATGGTATATCGGATGATAAAATTTATATTGCTCAACATATATTGTCCTCTAGGGTAGAGAGGTTTAAGTCATATGATGTGAAAGAGGTTGGTGCGCATTATCGATATGAAGCAAGTAGTATTACATTAAATGCATATGTTGATAATGGATGGTATTTGCCACATTTGGATGTTGTAATTACAGAGATATGTACTTTAAGATGCGAAGCATGTGGTAGTTTGATGCCGTTATACAAAACTCCTCAAAATTGCGATGGGAATGTTATAATTGAGACACTTGATAACTTGTTACGATTAAAAAGTTACATAGCATGCGTTAATTTAATAGGGGGAGAACCATTTGTAAATCAGAAATTGATAGAAGAGATATTATTGAGATATAAAGATGAAAGGCAAATAGGTTTTTTTCAGATAATAACAAATGGAACGATTGTTCCAAATAGGGCGACATTGATGGCAATGAAAGAAAATGGTCGGATTTATGTTATCTTTAGTAATTATGGAGAGTTGTCAACTAAACAAGATAAAGCTGTTAATGCATTAACTGAATATGGAATTGAATCAGTTATAATTCAAGAAAAAGATATTAAGGAATCTGATAATACGCTATGGATAGATTATGGAGAGGTAAAACATTATGAATTTCCACCAGAGAAACATCAAAGGATGTTTGAAGGATGTATGGATGCAAAGTCGTGTACAACGCTTATGAATGGAAATCTTTTTATTTGTCCAAGAATTGCACATGGCGTAAATATTGGGCTGATACCTGGAGATATTCCACGTTGTAGTTTTAATTTAACAAATGAAAAATTAAAAGATGAAAGATGGGAGGATATTAAAGAAAAGTGTATTCAATTTCTATCGAATCCACAGTATCCACCAGCATGTGAATATTGCAATCGAGATGCGGGGATATTAGTGAAACGTGCAAAACAAATAATAAACTGAGGATTAATATTTAGAAAATTATGAAGAATAGGAAAGTACTTGTACTATTATATCATAGGGTAACAAAATTAGAATATGATAAAAATTTACTTGCTGTAACTCAAGATAATTTTTATGAGCAGATGTCTTATTTGAAAAAGAATTATCCAATAGTAAGATTCGAACAGGATTGGAATGAGCTAGATGGGGACGCGGTATGTATAACTTTTGATGATGGATATATGGACAACTTTACAAATGCACTGCCTATTCTACGAGAGTTAAACATTCCCGCCACTATATTTATAACAACTGCAGGTATTAATACATCCGAAGAACTTTGGTGGGATGAGCTAGAAAGAATTCTACTAGATAGACGCAGGAAGTATGAAAAGACATTTTCATTAGAGGATGATTTTTTTTCATGTGAATGGCATACGGAAACCGTTGCTGACAGAGAAGAATTATACGATACCTTGCATTGGCTTATGTATGATAAGATTTCTGTTGTTAAAAGAGTAGATTGGATGAGACAACTTAGGGATTGGAGTAAATCAGGAAATGTAGGGAGAAAAGAGAATCGGGTAATGCAGTTTAATAAAGATATGATGCAGTCGACTTTGTTGACGATTGGCGCGCATACAGTAAATCATCCTTCACTTAAGAATCTTAGGGAGCAAGATCAACGTTATGAAATTAGTCAATCAATAAAGGATTTAGAATTATTATTTAAACGTAGGGTGACAGTTTTTTCATATCCATTTGGAACACAAAATGACTACGATAAATTAACAATTGATATATGCAAAGAGGAGAACATTGATAAAGCGGCTGCAAATATTCCAGGACTTTGGTCATCTCAGTGTGACTCCTATCAGATTCCGAGGAATATCGTTAGAAATTGGGAGATAAATGAATTTATACGGGAAATAGAGGGATTTTGGAAACTGAGGTAGAGTGAATTGGAGTATATAGGAAGAATAGAAAAAGATCAAAAATTATGTATGAATGAGAATGGGATTATTATATTTGGCGCCGGTGAACGACTTGAAAGTTTATTGGAAAAATTAGAAAAATTGTGTATAAAAGATAGAGTAGTATGTATATGTGATAATCATTTGGAAAAGCATGGAAAAGAATTGGAAGGAATAAAAATAGTCAGTCCGGATTATGCGTTCAGTCATTACGAGAATTCTTCATATATTGCATATAATCAATTTCGTTTGGAAATATGCAGACAATTGGTAGATAGGAAGATTCAAAGGATACATTTAATAAGAGATTAGATAAATATGCAGATGTCATATATGGATGAGTATAAGGAGAAAACGTGAAAATTTTAATTTGGGGTTTTGGAAATTATTATAGAAAAAAATCGAAAGAAATTTTGAAAAATACAGTTGTAGCTTATGTATCTGGAAAAGAGGAAGGACAGTTTAATGGAATAGATATCATTAATCCAAAAGACATTGTCAGATACGAATACGACAGATTGTATATAGTGACCAGTACAAAGATTTTATTTGAGATCTTAGATGAATTGAAGAGTATGAATTATCATGATTGGGATAAAGTTATCCCTGGATGGAATATAGAACCTTTTTTGGAAGATGAGATTTTATTACTCGAAGACGGAGAATTCAAATATGATTCAGACGGGACTTGTGTATATAGTTCTCCGGATTGTAAAGGAACATTAGAGAATGAAAGAGACTGGAACAGGCTAAAGCAAAAGAAAATCAGATGTAAACAGAAGAATGTAATATCTAATATACCACATGAACCAATAAGTAATATATTTGGAATGGAAAGAGGACTTCCGGTTGACAGATATTATATTGAAAAGTTTCTGGATGAGAATTCACGATATATAAGAGGAACAGTGTTGGAAGTAGATGGGCGGGAGTATACGTTAAAATATGGTTCAAATATAGAACGAAGTATTAGTATGCACGTATGTGAGACATCCGGAGAAAACAGTATTATTGCGAACCTTGAAACAGGAGAAGGTATTATTGATGGGTTAGTTGATTGTTTTGTTTCAACACAAACATTACCCTTTATATTTGATGTCAGAAATGCAGCTGAAAATACAGTTAGATTTCTAAAAAAAGGCGGAGTGGCATTGATTACTGTATCCGGAATTACACAGATCAGCAGATATGATATGGATAGATGGGGACATTACTGGAGTTTTACAACAGCATCCCTAAAAAGATTATTTGAAGAATGTAAAGATGTAGAATCTGTAGAAATAACATCATATGGTAATGTTAAATCATCTGCTTCAGGTCTGTATGGACTTGCAGTAGAGGATATGGATGAAGCTGATCTGATATATCAAGACGATGACTATCAACAGATTATAGCGGCAGTAGTAAAAAAGATTGGTTAAGGTGAGAGAGAAATAAATTATTCGGGAGTGTCTTATAATGAGAAATATACTATGGGTATGTAACACACCCTTACCAGAGATTCAAAGAGTAGCAGGTATTAATAATTATAACGAGGGATGGTTGATTGGAATATCAAATCAATTAAGGAAAAGGGAGGGGATTGTTCTACATTATGCATTTCCACAAAGCAGACATAAAAAGACATTAGAAAGAGAAATAGATGGGATACACTTCTGGGGATTTTATAATCTTCATAAAAATCCATATAAAGTTGAAAACAAAGGTATACAGATATTTAAAGATATAGTTGATAAGGTCAGACCGGATGTAATACACATTTTTGGAACAGAATTTTCACATTCTTTAGAGTGTGCAAAAAGTGTGTCTGACAAAAGTAAAATTGTCGTCTCAATACAAGGATTAACCTCAGAAATTGCGAAGGTGTATTTGAGGGGAATATCTTTTGGCAATATTCTATCAGGAAGATTCAGTGAAGGTAGATATCATTGTTTATTAACAGGAAGAATGGATTTTTATAAAAGAGGGATTAACGAGAGGAGACTTTTATCTACAGTAGAAAATGTGATTGGGAGGACAGAATGGGATTATATATGTGTGAAAAATATAAATCCCTTATGTACATATTATCATTGTAATGAAACATTGAGGGATACCTTCTATTCCGGTGAATGGGAGATAGAGAAAATAGACAGATATTCTATATTTATTACACAGGCAAATTATCCTATAAAAGGATTACACATACTTATAGCTGCCTTGCCGTTTATCATAAAAAGGTATCCTAAGGCAGTTGTGTATGTAGCAGGAAGTAAAGAGTTTATGTTCAATAAAAGTCCATATGGGAGTTATATAAAAAAATTAATGAAAAAATATAAGGTAGAGAAAAATATTGTGTTTTTGGGATATTTGAATGGTGAGAAGGTGAAAGAAAGATTGTTGAAAACTCATGTGTTGCTGCTGCCATCGCTAATCGAGAATTCTCCTAATTCAATTGGAGAGGCTATGATGCTTGGTACGCCTGTGGTTGCCGCGGATGTGGGAGGTGTAAGAAGTATTATGCAGGATAGGAAAGAGGGATATCTATACTCATGTCTGGACAGGAGCGAGATGGTTAAGAAGATATGTAAAATATTTAATCAAGACAAGCTGGCAATCGGTTTTTCGCGGAATGAAAGAAAACGTGCACGTGAACTGTATGATAGAGCAGACAACGCAGAACAATTATTATCAATATACAATAAAATAATAGATGTAAATGAATAAGTTTATATATTTTATTAAATTAAATGGAGCGATTAAATGAAAAAATTATTTTTAGCAGTCTCATCAATGTTGGCAGGAATGATAGCAGGAGCCGGTATAATAAAAATGTCGAGCAGCATATCTATTGAAAAAGTAAAAAACATGTCAAACAAACATCTTTCGCTTTTCCTTATGATGAATGAGTGGGTTAAAATTAAGCAGAATGGAAAAAGTCTCCCGGATTATTTTAAAAGAAATAATTATAACAGGATTGCCATTTATGGGATGAGCTATGCTGGTGAAACGTTATTAAATGAACTGTCAGGAAGTGAAATAGAAGTAGTATATGGTATTGATAAAAATGCAGAGATGATTGATAAAGATTTTAAGGTTTTTGCAATTGAACATCCGTTGGAAGAAGTGGATGCGATTGTGGTTACCGCAATTACATTTTTTGACGAGATTGAGGAGGAATTGAGTAAGAAAATAGACTGTCCGATTATTTCTTTAGAGGATATATTGTATGAAATTTAAAATTACGGTTATAACAGTTTGCTGCAATGAAAAATATCAATTAAAAAGCACTATTGAGAGCGTATGTAATCAGACGTATCCAGATGTTGAATACTTAATTATTGACGGGGCTTCGACAGATGGAACTATCGATATGATGAGTGAATATTCCAGGCATTCATGTATCAGTTTTTTTAGCGAAAAGGACCACGGAATCTATAATGCTATGAATCGTGGGATTGCCAGGGCAAATGGAGATTACATAGTGTTTATCAATGCCGGAGATGGGTTTTATAGTGAACATACGATAGCCGATATGATTTCTTATTTTAAAGACGACGATACCATTTATTATGGTAAAACCTGTTTGATATATCCGGATGGTTTGAAAAAAATACAGGATTTTTCTAAGCAGGAAGGCTCTTTTGAAGAAAAATTGTTGAATGGTTATATGCCGAATCATCAAGCCATATTTGCACCAAGAAGATCGCTGACTGATCATTACTTTAGGGAGAGTTATCAGGTTAGAGCGGATTATGAATGGCTGTTATACTCTGTGAGTAAGGGATGTAAATGTGAAAATGTACCTGTAATTGTAAGCTATTATGATATGTCAGGTATGAGCAGCAGGATTAAAAATTCTGTTATACTCCGGAAGGAAAGCGTTGATATTCTTAATGAATATCGAATGCTTTCGAAGAGAAAAAAGGTTATTTGTCAGGAAAAAGATGTAGAAGAGGATAGACAGGAAACGGAATCGAAATACCGTCATATGTTTCAGTTTATGAACTATTGGATGGCTATTAGACAAAAAGGAATCAGCATTGGAAGATATGTTCAAGAGAAAGGGTATAAAAATATAGCGGTTTACGGGGTAGGAAGCATTGGACTTAGATTATTGGAAGAATTGAGAGGATATGGTATTGATGTCAGATATGCAGTTGACCGAAATGCAACGGAGTTATGCTCTGATATACGTATAATTACAGCAGAAGAGAAATTAGAAGAAGCTGAAGTGATGATTGTGACAGCAATTAATGATTTTAATGAAATAAAAGAACAGTTGTGTAAAAAAATATGTTTTCCAATTGTTTCGTTGGAGGATATAGTTTATGAGGCCAGTTCACAATGTTAGATAAATATCAGAAGCAGGAGGAATGTGAGTTATCGGTAATAGTACCGGTTTATAATGCAGAACCTTACTTGTACAGATGTATAAATAGTGTATTGCAGCAGACCATTGTAGATTTTGAATTGATTCTGATAGACGATGGTTCCGTGGATGGTTCCGGAAAGATTTGTGATTGTTATGCACAACAAGATAAGCGGATTAAGGTATATCATACGGAAAATAGAGGTTCTGTTGCATCGCGGAAAATAGGAATTAATCATTCAAAAGGTAGATATATTTGTTTTGTTGATTCGGATGATTACATAGAAGTAGATATGTTTGAGATGTTGCTTCAAAAGATTAATCAAAGCGGAGCAGATTTTGTTCATGTGGGTTATGTTGAGGAAACAGACAGTACGAGAAAGGAGATATATGGATTTGAAGAAGGGTTCTTTTTCTTACAGAATTGTAAAGAACGGGAGAGATTTTTAATTGATTATCTCTTGCATACTGATCGGGGAAGGAGTATTACCTACGGTATCTGGTCCAAGATATTTAGAAGAGAACTGATTGAAAGATGTTTTTACTTATTATCGGATGAGCAACAATTCGGGGAGGATTTTTTATGTTTATGTCTGTGCATCTTGGAAAGCAGTCGTATTATGTTGAGTCGCATTGCCTTATATCATTACGTAAAGCGTGAGAAATCTCTGGCGCATATGGATAATACGGAATTACTTATAAAGGATATGGGTTTGAATTATCACCTTGCAAAGTTATTGCAGGGATATGATGAGACTATATATTCGGATTTGAGGGCAGAAATTGGTTATTATATAAATAGAAAATTTCTGGATATGATAGAACAGTTTCATAGCAAGGATATACATATCCCTCGTTTTTATTTAGAAGAAATAAATGATTTAAGGGGGAAAAAGGTCATTATATTTGGTGCTGGTAGGGTTGGATTTGATTATTACACACAGCTTAGTAAATACAAAGATATAGAAATAATAGCATGGGTTGATTCTAACTGGTACAATTGTCAGTTTGATTTTGCGGATGTGATTGGATCAGACAAAATACAGGAGTATAAGTTTGACAAGATTCTTCTTGCTGTCAGTGAAGAAACTATGGCGAGGGAGATCGAAGATATGTTGATAAAGCAAGGACAGTTGAAGGAAAAGATAATATGGATTAAGCCGGAGTGCCTGCTGTGGTGTGGAAATGTATAGAGAGTGGTTAATGGAATTTTGAACTCCATGCTTGAATGGGAAAACGAGGAGGGAAAATAGAATGGAATCCGGTAATGCGCAAGTCAAAATAGGTAATGTCGTTTTAGATTATGCAAGGTATTCCGGCAAAGATTTATACTCAGATGGAAAAATCGAAGATGTAATCTTGGAGGCCTGCAAAAAAGGAAAAAAAGAAGAATTATTGCTTCATAGCACGAGTTGGCCGGTATTATATCATTTGTCATCAATCAGAGAAAATATTATAGAGTGGTATCCTATGGATAAAGGTTCGGATGTTCTTGAAATAGGTGCAGGATGTGGAGGAATTACCGGCATTTTGAGTGAAAAAGCAAATAGTGTTACTTGCATAGAATTATCGGAACGCCGTTCCTATATAAATGCATACCGGCATAGAGATATGGATAATATAAAAATTCTTTTAGGTAATTTTCAAGATATAGAGCCAGACTTGGAAAAGTATGATTGCGTGACTTTAATAGGAGTACTTGAGTACTCAATGTTATATATAAAATGTGAGAATCCATATCTTGAAATGCTTAGGATAGCAAAAAAGCATTTGAAACCAACTGGTAAGTTGATTATAGCTATCGAAAATAAAATGGGACTGAAATATTGGAATGGAGCGCCGGAGGATCATACAGGTCGCCTTTTCAGCAGTTTGAATGATTATATAGATCATGAGGTAGTCAGGACCTTTTCAAAGAATGAATTGAAAGAATTGTTGAATAAAGCTGGTTATGAAAGAACGGAATTTTATTATCCCTCACCAGACTATAAATTACCTGATGTAATTTATTCGGATAATTATTTACCGGGGCCGGGAGAGCTTCGCACATATAAAAAGGAATATGCCGGACTGAGATTTTACAATTTTTATGAAGATATCGTAAGCGATCAGCTGTGTTCTGATGGTGTTTTTCCATATATGTCGAATTCATTTGTTGTGATTGCCGGAGATGATTCTGAACTTGATATTGACTTTGCAAAATATAATCGGGAAAGAAGGCCGGAATACAGGTTGGTCACGTGTATAGAAAATAGAGGTCAAGAAAGAGTTGTCATTAAAAGGGCGTTATGTAAAGAAGCGCAAAAGAGCGTCAATGCCATGAAAAAGCATGAGCTGGAATGGAGAGGAATCCTGCCTAATGTCTTGTGTGCTGAGGGTCGGATTACGGAAAAAGGGTATGAATCGAGATATATTGATGGCGTTAGATTAGATGAATTGATGTATATATATAGAACAGATCCGGAAAATTTTATTGGAAAAACAAGGTTTTATCTTAAAAAATATTTTACTCCGGATAAAGATACTTTGATCCCCTTTAAAGTAACAGATCGGTTTATACAGGTTTTTGGTAATGGATATCCGGATAGAGCGGAGAGCATGCGGGTATCGAATATTGATGCGCTTTTTTCTAATATGAAATTAGGAGGGAATCATAAGGTTTACGCTTTTGATTATGAGTGGGTATTTGATTTCCCTATTCCATATAAATATGTTATCTGGCGTGCCGCGAAAGAAATTTACTATCAGTATCAGGCGTACTTGAAGCAAAAGTTAAGCCAGGAACAGTTTTTAGAAAGAATAGGATTTGAAAAACCGGAAATCAATTTATATGGGAAAATGGAAGAATCCTTTGCCTATTTTGTATATGGGGCTGACAGATATGAAAAGTATACCAATCATTATGTAAAAGGCAGCATTATGCAGGAGACTCGTTTCTGTTGAGACAAGTAATAGATACATCGGGGTATCCAGAAGAATTGAGATAAGAGGAAGGATTGAAATGAAGGAAAATCTTGATAGGAACATAGAAGAAGCGGAAAAAAGAGAGAAGGTATACATATGGGGGACGGGAAGGTATGGCAGAAAAGTATTACGGACAATAAAGACAGAAAATTGTCGAGTGCTGGGATTTGTGGATAATGACCCGTCTAAACGTGGCAAAACGTATGAGAATATAGAGATAATATCTTTTAACGAAATAGCTGAAGATTATGATGTCTTGATTATTGGGATTGTTAACTATGATGCGGTTATATATCAATTGGAAAGAGAAAAATATATGGATTCATCAAAAATTATAGTATTTTTTGATGAATCATTCTGTGAGAACTCTCACTATTTCCATATTATAGATTATCAAAAATGGAAGATTTTGTTATTGGAAGAAAAGGTTGAACGACTTGAAAGAATTTTAAATGCCAGGATTGATAATATCGGATATGAGATTATTGATAAATATAATAGAAATTTCTATCAATTTCCGCAACTTGGCCCTACGGAAGAAGCTATTGATAAGATTGCCAATGAAGGATATTCTCTTGTACGTTATGGTGATGGGGAATTTGAGATTATGGCAGGCAAAGAAGGTCCTGTTTTTCAGAAATATTCGATAAAACTTGCCAACAGATTATTGGAGGTTTTGTCTTCGGAAGAGGAAAAGCTTTTGGTTGGTATTGCGAATAATTATGGTAACCTGGATAGATTTACAGACGATACGGCAGACGGGATTCGGTCTTATATGAAGGAGGATATTCGGCGGTTTCATATGTCTGTATTAGATCGTGACAGGGTATATTATGATGCATATATGTTCAAGTCATATTTTCCTTATAAAAACCGGAAGGATACTTGGAAACGAATAGCGCTGATCAAGAAGGTATGGGATGGTAGGGATGTAATACTTATAGAGGGGGACAAGACAAGAACGGGATATGGAAATGATCTGCTTGATAACGTTAGATCTTTACGTAGACTTTTGTGTCCGACAAGGAATGCGTTCGACAAGTATGAGGAAATATTAAAAGAAGCGTCCAGATTAGATAAAAATTGTTTAATACTGATTGTATTGGGTGTAGTGTCTGAAGTTCTAGTTTTTGATTTGATGAGAAAAGGATTTCAAGCGGTAGATATTGGGCAGATTGATATGGATTATGAATGGTATCTTGCAGGAGCAAAAAAACGCGTGCCGATTCCGGATCGATATGTATCGCAGCTTCCTCCGGCTGAAATTGAGGAAGTAACGGATGAAATATACCTGAAACAGATTATCGGGCATATCAGATAAAGAGGAGAAACATAGTGAAAAATCAGCCGATAGACATTGTTCTTCCGTGGGTTGATGGGAATGACCCGTTATGGAGAAGAGAGAAAAATAAGTACGATATGAAAGGCAGGATCTCTGATGTGCGTTATCAGTCCTGGGATAACCTGCAGTATGTATTTCGCGGAATAGAAGCATATATGCCATGGGTACATAAAGTGTTTTTTGTTACATGGGGGCATATTCCGGAATGGATGGATATATCGTGCGAGAAACTTGAGGTAGTGAAACACAGTGATTATATTCCATCAAAATATCTGCCTACATTTAACTCCAATGTTATAGAGATGAATTACTTTCGAATCCGGAATTTAAGTGAAAATTATATCTTGTTTAATGATGACCTGTTTCCGCTTCGGTTTATTCCGGAAGAATATTATTTTCAAGGGGATCTTCCCTGCGAAGAAGCGGTGGAGACACATTTTATTCTGAAAGCGGATAAGGGTATGGATTTGCAGATGAACTATGCTTGTGTCAATAATATGGTTTTGCTTAACAGGCATTTTGATAAACGGCAAGTAATTCAGAAATGTCAAGACAAGTGGTTTCATCCGGTCTATGGGAAGCGAATGGAGCAGAATGTCAATCTGCGATATTGGAATCATTTTGAATCTTTTGTGTATCCGCATGAAGCAATGCCGATGAAGAAGACTGTGTTAAAAGAGATCTGGGAGCAGGAAACGGAGATACTCGATGCGGCTTCACATAATAAATTTCGCTCTTATTCAGATATTACGCAACGTCTGGTCACGATGTGGCAGATCTGTTCAGGTGCTTTTGTTCCGCATAAGTATGAGGGAAAAATGTTTCTGATAGATGAAAGTAATTACATAGAAGCTGCAGATACGGTCAGGAAGAGAGAGTATCCGATCATTAGTCTGAATGAACGCAGTACGGAGAATTTTGAAAAGATAAAAAATGTGATTAACTGTGCGCTGGAAGAGATATTACCTGAAAAATCCCGATTTGAACGATGAAAGGAGGCGGAGATTCTGCAGATACTTCATATCAGAGAGAATGATAAAATACTGATTGTTGCGCCTCACCCGGATGATGAGTGTATAGGAGCAGGCGGCGTTTTAGCCTTGTATGCCACCCAGTGTGCGGTAGTAGTTCTTACTGATGGAAGAGTGGGACAGGGAGATATTGCGCCGGAGGATGTAAAAGAGACAAGAAAGGCAGAATTTGCCAGTGAAATGGCATTTTTGGGAATCCGTGATTATCAGATATTAGGTTACGAGGACGGGACTCTGCTACAGCATACGGATTGTCTTAAAGAAATGGATCTTTCCATTTATACGAAGATCTTTGTGACGGGGATGCAGGATAATCATCCGGATCATACGGCAGCTTGCATAAGTGTATATCAGGCACTGGAAAAACAGTGTGTCAGAACAACAGAACTATTTTTCTACGAAGTTCATGCGCCTTTGCAGGAGATAACACATATGTTGGACATTACAGAGGTTATAGACGAAAAGCAGCGATTGATTCGTTTTCATCAATCACAGTTAAAAGGGTTGCCTTATGACAGGTACGCAAAAAGCATGGCGGAATACAGAGCATTACAGAATCGGATGAACGGAAGTTATGTAGAAGTATATGTCCGCATGCCGATAGGGAGAAAATTAAGCTTCTCTGCAGTGGAATTGGAAGAGCGTTTGCAGAAAAGTGTGATGTTCTATCAGATATTGACCCGTTGGGTAGAGCTTAAGATCAACGGATACAGTGTTGCAGAATGGTTTATTCAGCATGGGTATCGGAGGATTGCCGTATATGGTTATGCAGAATTAGGGGAACTTCTCTGTCAGGAATTGTCAGAAGAAGGACTGGAGGCGGTTTATGTTCTTGACAGGAAGGTGAAAGATACGGGAAATGAAAAATTACCGGTTTTCATGCCGCAAAGGGGACTTCCGGATGTGGATGTGGTCGTTGTAACAGCGGTTTATTATTTTGAAGAGATTAAGAAAGAATTGTCCGGGATGGGATTCCGGAAGATAGACTCTTTGCGGACAATCATTGAAGAGAATCATTTTATGTATAGAAGCGGGAAGGATTCGGTATGAAGGATATCATTGTGTTTGGAACGGGTAAATATTTTGAACATAAGAGGCAGGCAATAAATGAGAAATATCATATTGTGAGTTTTCTTGATAACAGACAGAGGATAGGCAGCGTATCCTTCTATCAAAATACAGGAATAGCGGTTTATAATCCTGCAGACTTTCAAACAGTAAATAAAACGGAGATATTTCTCATGTCCGTGCATTTTGTGAGTATGTGGAGACAGCTTTGCAGCATGGGAGTGGATCCGGAGCAAATTGTATTTCCCTATATAGAGCAGCCATATTTTGATAACGAGGATGCGCTGAACTATTGCCTTGAACAGATAAGATTTTTTACAGATTTTTTCGAATGTACTTTAAAGGGCGGAGAGACAGTAAAGATCCGGAGTGAAGAGGAGTGGTGTATATTTCTGAGGAAGACATACAGGAGAAAATATCCGTTGATTAACGCGATAGCGGATATGGAAATAGAACCTGTAAGCAGACAGTTTGGAACAGAAAGGGGGAAACCCGTGGACCGCTTCTATATTGAATGTTTTCTGGAAGAGAATAAAGAATACATACAGGGGCAGATACTTGAGATAGAGGATAATTCCTATACAAAGAAGTTTGGAAAAGATAATGTCCGTAAATCAATGGTAATGGATGTGAGTAGTAGAGATAAGGGAATTACTTTTAATGGGAATCTTGAGACAGGAGAAGGGATAAGGGAGCGGATTGCGGACTGTTTCATCCTTACGCAGACACTGATGTATATTTTTGATCTGAAAAGTGCTGCTCATAATATTGGACGAATATTAAAACATGGAGGAGTCGCTTTGATTACTTGTTCCGGAATTTCACAGAATTCTATGCGATGTATGGATCATTACGGGTGCTATTTTAATTTTAATGAGGCTGCGCTTAGACGAATATTTGAGGAGGAAGATTCCCTTAGGGTTGTACGTACAACAAGTTATGGCAATGTAAAGACGGTATCTGCACATTTGAACGGACTGTGCAGAGAAGATCTAAGGCAGGAGGATTTTGAAGTAGATGACAGATATTATCCATTAATTGTTGGGGCGGTAGTGGAGAAATGTTAGTGCTCGCGAGTGTATCAGCAGATCAGATGAGTGGATAGGTAAGGAATGACAGATAGGGAATCGTGTGAAAATGAGGAGTATGGATATGCGAAAAATAAAACTGCCTGAAATATTAGCGGTCTATTTGCCGCAGTTTTACGAAAATGAAGACAATAATCGGTGGTGGGGCAGGGGATTTACAGATTGGGAGACAGTAAAGACAGCAGAAAAATATTATGCAGGACATGATGAGCCAAGGATACCGTTAGATGGAAAGTATTATGATCTGAGCCGGAAGGAAACTATGCAGGAGCAGGCAAGGCTTGCAAGGGAATATGGAATAGATGGTTTCTGCTTTTATCATTATTATTTTAAAGGTGGAAAGAAAGAACTGGAACTACCGGCAGAAAATCTTTTGAAGTGGAAAGATGTCAATATGCGGTTCTGCTTTAACTGGGCCAGTGAACCGTGGATAAGGTCGTGGAGCAGGGTCAGTGGAAACGTCTGGGCTGAAAAGTTTGAAGATGTCGGGGTAGAAAAGCAGAAAAGTGTTCTGATAGAACAAGATTATGGAAATTATAACGACTGGGTTTACCATTTCGAGTATCTGCTTCCTTTTTTTAGAGATGAGAGGTATGTGAAACGAGAGGGAAAACCACTCTTTATTTTTTACAGTCCCGACGATATCAAGCCGCTTAGAGAGATGACGGCGTGTTGGCGGGGGCTTGCACGCCAGGCAGGTCTGCCGGGATTATTCCTAGTAGGCGCTCGTATGAATGGACCGAAGGAATATCTGGATGCGGCGCTTATCTACGAACCAAGGAACAGTATCAATGAGCTGAATAACGTAGACAAAGCGGAAATTAAAAATGGTATCAGATGTTTTGATTACCAGATGGCGTGGGAAAAAATTCTTGAATCGAGGCCTTTTTTTGAGTATAAGACTTATTTCTGCGGTATATCGGGATATGATGATACGCCGCGCAGAGGGCGGAGCGGGGAGAGTTTGATTCGGAATACTCCGGAGATTTTCCGGCAATATTTAGCCAAACTTCTCTGGAAAAGTATTGGATATGGTAATGAGTATCTCTTTATTAATGCATGGAATGAATGGGGAGAGGGAATGTATTTGGAGCCGGATGAACGTAATGAATACAGATATCTTGAAGCCGTACGCGATGCAGTTAAGCAGGTGTCCGCAAAAGATGTAGTTGTGACAGTAGAAAAGGCAGAGGGGGTAGATTATGTCAAAGCAGTAAAAAAGGAATTCACTGTGCTGAATTACAATGTGGTTAAGTTTAAGCAGTTATTTCAGATATTGGATAAATGGTTGTTCCTTGAACAGGAAGGGAAGGTTAATTTTTCTGACTTTTTAAAAGCAGAAGAAGTTAATAGTGTTGCAATCTATGGTATGGCGTCTCTGGGGAAACATTTATATATCCAGCTACAGAGAGAAAATAAACCGGCCTCATTTGGGATAGATCGGTATGTGGGACAGTTTGGGAGTGATTGTAAGATCTATCGTCCAGAGGAATGTTTCCCGTGTGTGGATGCAATCATTGTAACCGCCTATGATGTTGCATTAATTAGGGAGCAGCTGCAGCTTGACTATAAGGGAAAAATTTTTGGGCTGGAAGATATTTTGGATAAAATGATGAAAGATTAACGGACATGTTTGAGGAAATGGTGAAGGGGAGTCGTATAAGATGAAGTTCCTGATTTTTGGTACGGGAGAATATTATAGCCGTTATAAAAAGTGGTTTGCAAAGAAAGAAATCGTCGCTCTAATTGATAATTCTAAGGAAAAGCAGGGACAATACATAGACGATATTGTCGTAATCCCGCCAGAGGCTGTCCCTCAATATGAATTTGATGCAATCATCATTTTAAGCTTTTATGTCAAGACCATGAAGTCCCAGTTGATCGAATTAGGAGTAGAAGAGAGAAGAATTTTTCATTTTTTTGACCTTCATGGCTTGATCTATTCTCCAGAACGAAAAAAAGAAATTCACTATTATGGATTTGACCATAAAGATCTTGAAAATATACGGGAGGGAGCATGTAGAAAAGTTCTTCTATTAGGCCACGACTTAACATTAGGAGGTCCTGCCCTTGCACTATATCATGCTGCACAGGTATTGGTAAAGAATGGATATCAGGTAGTTTACGGCTCAATGTTAGATGGCCCTCTGAGGAGAATCCTGATTGAAGAAGGAATTCCGGTAGTAGTGGATGAGAATCTGATGATAGAGACAATGAATGAAGCAGAATGGGTGAAAGAGTATTCGATTATCATCTGCAATACTATGAATTTTCATGTATTTCTTTCCGAGAGGGATGAGAAGATACCGGTTGTTTGGTGGCTTCATGATGCATTATTATTCTACGACGGAGTTCGCCGGGAAGTGATGGACAAGTTGTCACAGGATAATATGCAGATATGGAGCGTAGGTCCGGTTCCTGAGAAAGCGGTGAAAACCTTTCGGTCGGATTTTCATGTGAAGCAGCTCCTTTATGGAGTAGCAGATCAGATAGACGGAAGGGATAAACGAAACAGGCAGCATCCCAAGATCCGTTTTATCACGATTGGTTATATAGAGTACCGCAAAGGACAGGATATTCTGTTGGAAGCAATTAAGAGTTTGAAATCAGATATCAGACAGGAGGCGGAATTCTTTTTTGTTGGACAGAATACATCTCTGTTGGCTAAAAAACTAATAAAGACAGCGGGAACAATTCCTGAGATTACGGTTATTGGACCGGTAAATCGAAAAGAGATTAACATTTTGTTAGAACAATCAGATATATTGGTATGTCCGTCAAGAGAAGATCCAATGCCTACGGTGGCGGCAGAAGCGATGATGCATAGCCTTCCGTGCCTGATTTCAGATAATGCGGGTACAGTAAAATATATAAGGGATGGAATAGATGGCATGGTTTTTCAAAATGAGAATATAGATCAACTCAAAGAAATGTTAGAAAGCTGTATACAGGGGAGAGTCAATTTGAAGCAGATGAGTAGAAATGCCCGTAAGGTTTTTGAAAAGTATTTTTCGATGAGGGTATTTGAACATCAATTTAAGAGTCTTATAGAAGGTATTTAGAGATTATACAGGAAAAGGGAGTATCTGTATGTTGATGAGGGAAAATCCATTTCAAAAGTATAACGGCGAGAAGATCGCTTTATACGGATTAGGCACAGAGACGAAGAAAGCACTTCTTTCATTGGAAGACAGGTTTGAGATTGTCGGTCTGTTGGACAGCTTTCGGGAAGAAGGTAATCTTTATGGAAAGAATATATTTTCATTGAAACAAATGATAGAGAGAGGTGTGAAACTGATTATTGTTGTTGCCCGTCCAGGGTCTTGTAAGGCGATTGGTAAGAAAATAGGGGATATTTGCAGGGAGTATAAGGTTGCACTCATGGATATTAGGGGAAAGGATCTTTTGGAAAAGAAGCAGGTCATTTTTGATTTTGTAGGTGTAGCCGGTGGTACGAAGAAAGAACTGTATCAGAAGATTACACAGGCAGAGGTGGTGAGTTTTGATCTTTTTGATACACTTATCATGCGAGAAGTATTGTTTCCCTCAGATATTATTGAATTGATGGATCTAACATTGCAGGAGAAGGGTATCTATATTGCGGATTTTGTTTCCATGCGTCTGAAAGCAGAAAAGAGGTTGGCAGAATACGGCGCGCCAAGACTGGAAGAGATGTATGCAAATATTATAGAAAAGACAGAAAATATTCAATTGTCGGCATCAGAACTTGCGATGATGGAATGGGAAATTGATTATAGAACTATTTTGGCAAGGCGGGCAGTATGTGATGCCTATAAATTTTGTATCCGACAGGGAAAATCGGTTTATATTGTGACAGATACCTATTATCATCGGAACCAGATAGAACGGATATTGGAAAAATGTCATCTGGCAGGTTATACAGGGATTTTTATATCATGTGAGTGTCGTATGGGAAAGATGCAGGGGCTTTTCGAAAGGGTTAAGGAGATGGCGGGAGAGCGGAAATATTTGCATATAGGCGATGACTTTGCGGCGGATATAGAGATGGCGGCAAAAGCAGGGATGGATACGTATCATGTTTTTAGTGGTGAAGAATTGTTGGATGTGGTTGGGAACATGGGAATGGAACCATATATGGATACCTTGCAGAAAAGATTGAAAATAGGAATGTTTGTAGCAAGACTATTTAATGATCCATTTCAATTTGAGTCAGAAGAGCGAAGAATTATACTGCAGGATGCCTATGATATTGGATATCTGATTTGTGCGCCAATCATTACAGATTTCATGTTTTGGTTTCGTGATCAGGTGCGGCATTATGGGATTCAGAATATTTGGTTTTCTGCGAGAGACGGGTATCTGTTGCAAAAGTTGTACAGGATGTTAGAGGAAGATTCGGAAACAGTGTATTTTCAGACCTCTAGAATGGCGGCAATCAGAGCCGGAATGATGTATGATTCAGATATCAGATATGTCGATAGTATGAAGTTTAGCGGGACGGTGGAGGAGAATATTAAGATCCGGTTTGGGCTGAATGATGGTGAAATAAAAAATGTAAGGCGGGATAATAGAATTGAAGGCAGAAAAGGAGAATGCGTTTCAAATTTATTAGCTTATAAGGATAGTGTCCTGAAACATGCTGGAGATGAACGTCAAAGATATGAAATATACATAAATAGTCTGGATATGTGGGATGGAGACATTGCCTTTTTCGATTTTGTAGCAAAAGGAACTACTCAGATGTATGTGCAGAGGCTTGTCAGTCATCATTTAAAAGGTTTGTATTTTTTGCAGCTTGAACCGGATTTCATGGCAGATAAAGAATTGGATATTGAGTCGTTTTACAGAACAGAAGAGACAGAGGCAAGCAGCATCTATGACAATTATTATGTTCTGGAAACGATTCTGACAGCTCCTCATTCTTGTGTATGTGGATTTAATGATGCAGGAAGCCCGGTATATATGGAAGAAACCAGAAAAGAGGCAGATATTGAATGTGCTATGAGAGTGCAAGAGGGAATAAGGGATTATTTCCATAGGTATCTGGAACTTTTTCCGGAAAATGCCAGAAATCAAAGCAAAAGATTGGATGAAGTAATTTTGGGATTTATTCATAATCTAAAGATTCTAGATGAAGATTTTCTTTCACTTACTGTGGAAGATCCGTTTTTTAACAGGGTGACGGATATCAAAGTGCTTATATAGATAAGTTATGATAAAAATGATGAATAGAAAGTGAGAATATATATGCAATTCGATTTGATGGCCTCCATGATGTGCGCCGATTTTGGAAATCTGGAAAAAGAAGTAAAGAATTTGGAGGACGGAGGTATTGACTCTTTCCACATTGATATTATGGATGGACGGTACGTTCCGAATTTTGCCATGTCTTTGAATGATATGCGTTACATAGCCGGTATGGCAAAGAAGCCGCTGGATGTGCATCTTATGATAGAGCATCCCAATAACCGTATCCAATTATTCCTGAGGAATCTGCGGGAGGGGGATACGGTTTACATTCATCCGGAAGCGGAATATCATCCATCCACGACTTTGCAGAGTATCATCAATGCTGGCATGGTTCCGGGTATTGCCATTAATCCGGGAACCTCTGTGGAAACGGTGATGGAGATGCTTCGGATCGTGAAGAAGGTTCTTGTGATGTCCGTGAACCCCGGCAACGCGGGGCAGATGTATCTGCCTTATGTGGGCAAGAAGATTACGAAGCTGTTAGCTTTGAAGGAGGATATGGATTTTGAGATCTACTGGGACGGAGCCTGCAGCGCGGATAAGATCTTGGAATATGCGCCCAAAGGCGTGGCAGGATTCGTACTTGGAACTACATTACTGTTTGGTAAGGACAAGCCATATGGGGAAACGCTGCAGGATATCCATGAACTGCGGTTTTAAAGCATGATATAAGGAAGTTTATTTCAAATTAAGAACAGGAAGAGCAGTTATAAAATAAAATACATACACAGAAAGGAAAAGTATGTCAAAGAAAGCGTTGATTACAGGAGTTACCGGGCAGGACGGGTCCTATCTTGCCGAGCTTTTGTTGGAAAAGGGATATGAAGTACACGGTATGATTCGGCGTTCTTCCGTAGATTACAGAGAACGGATCGCTCATCTGGAGGGGCGCGCAGATTTCCATCTGCATTATGGTGATCTTAGTGATTCCATGAGCCTGATGTCGATCATTGGAAAGATTCGTCCGGATGAGATATATAATCTGGCGGCGCAGAGCCATGTCCAGGTCAGTTTTGATGTGCCGGAATATACGGCGGACGTGGTCGCAGCCGGTGTGCTGCGTTTGTTGGAGGCAGTTCGGCTATGCGGATTGGCAGATACTTGCCGTATCTATCAGGCATCTACTTCTGAGTTGTACGGGAAGGTTGAAGAAGCACCCCAGAGCGAGACGACATATTTTCACCCCTATAGTCCCTATGCGGTCGCCAAGCAGTATGGTTACTGGATAATAAGAGAATATCGTGAGGCATACGGAATGTTCTGCTGTAATGGGATCCTGTTCAATCATGAATCGGAACGCCGGGGAGAGACCTTTGTTACCCGGAAGATCACTCTGGCGGCGGTCCGCATTGCACAAGGGTTGCAGGACAAGCTCTATCTGGGGAATCTTTCCAGTCTCCGTGACTGGGGGTATGCGAAGGATTATGTGGAGTGTATGTGGCTGATGCTGCAGCAGAAGAAACCGGAAGATTATGTAATTGCTACCGGTGTCCAGCATTCGGTTCGTGAATTTGCCCAATTGGCGTTTCATTATGCAGGCATTGAACTTGGGTGGCAGGGGGAGGGTGTGGATGAGAAGGGAATCGATAAGGACAGTGGAAAGACGCTGATTGAAGTCTCGCCGGAGTTTTATCGGCCTACAGATGTCGTGAATCTATGGGGGAATCCGACGAAGGCAAAGAAAGAATTGGGATGGAATCCGGTAAAAACACCGTTTGAAGAATTGGTTCGTATCATGGTTGTACACGATATGAAGAATATAGGAGCAGGGAAATATGGAAATTTAGCTGATTAAGAAAAGAAAAGGAATAGGGTGAGGATGGAAAAGAATTCAAAGATCTATGTTGCGGGACATCGGGGTATGGTAGGCTCAGCCATAGTCCGGGAACTTAAGCGGCAGGGGTATGGGAATCTGCTTCTTTGTACGCATGAAGAACTTGACCTCTGTCGTCAGAATGAAGTGGAGCATTTTTTTGAGAGGGAGAAGCCGGAATATGTCTTCCTAGCGGCGGCTAAGGTTGGGGGTATTGCGGCGAATCAAGATGCATTGGCGGATTTTATGTATGAAAATATGCTTTTAGAGATGAATGTGATTCATTCAGCATGGAGGAACGGCTGCAGAAAGCTGGAATTTCTTGGCTCCTCTTGTATTTATCCGCGCATGGCGCCTCAGCCGATGGAGGAGGGTGTCCTTTTAACAGGTGAACTTGAGAAGACGAATGAGGCGTATGCTCTGGCGAAGATTTCCGGGTTGAAATACTGTGAATTCCTGAACCGGCAGTATGGAACAGATTATATTTCGGTGATGCCGACGAATTTGTACGGTCCCAATGATAATTACCATTTTGCTTTTAGCCATGTTATGCCGGCTCTGATTCGCAGATTCCATGAGGCGAAAGAGGCGAATTTACCGTATGTTACTTGTTGGGGAGACGGTTCCCCTTTGCGGGAGTTTCTGTATGTGGAAGATCTGGCGGAACTGTGTGTATTTCTGATGAATCATTACAGTGGTAATGAGACGGTAAATGCCGGGACGGGGAAGGAACTGACGATCAGGGAGCTGGCAGAAATAGTCGCTGGTATCGTTGGGTATGGCGGGGAGATACGCTGGGATACCTCGAAACCTAACGGTACGCCGAGGAAATTGTTGGATGTCTCAAAGGCAAAGAAGCTTGGATGGACTTATAAGACGGAACTTGAGGACGGCGTCAGGTTTGCATACGAGGACTTTTTGAAGAACATTGAATCATGTCGGCCGATGGTCGTATCCGGGGATAGTATTGAATGACAATAATATTTCGGAATGAATATATTTTAGGAGTCGATTTGACCCGAAAACGGTCCGGTATGTCAGATAAGAGAAGGGGATGAAAATGTAGAAGAAAATGCAGTAGCAAGTGACAAAATTGAATAAGAATGTAGAAAGTTACCTATAGTTTTAAACGATCATGGATAACGTAAAATATAGATTTATGAAAAAGTGCGTAAAAAAATTTAGTAGAAAGGACGGGTGGGAATTTTGTAGGTGAAGTTGAAAACCCACTCTCTTAAGGCAATTAGAAGAATGAACATAGTATTATTATCAGGGGGATCGGGGCAACGGCTATGGCCGTTGTCTAATAATGTCCGCTCGAAACAGTTTATCAAGATTTTCAGGACAGCAGACGGGGAGTATGAATCCATGGTACAGCGGATCTGGCGTCAGATTCAGAAGGCAGACCCGGCAGCAAAGGTCACGGTTGCAACATCCAAAGAGCAGGTGTCTGCAATTCAGAATCAATTGGGAGGCGGAGTCAGCATTTCCGTAGAGCCGTACAGGCGGGATACATTTCCTGCAATTGCACTGTCAGCGGCATATCTGGCGGATATTGAGGGAATTCCGGTAGAAGAGTCTGTAGTTATATGTCCGGTTGACCCTTATGTGGATGATGATTATTTTGAAGCATTGAAAAAGCTTGGAGAACGGGCAGATCAAGGAGTGGCCGATCTTCTTCTGCTGGGCATGGAGCCAACATACCCGAGTGAGAAATACGGATATATTATACCGGAAAATACAGAAATTCTAAGTCACGTTTCTACATTTAAGGAGAAGCCGGATGTAGAGACCGCAGAAAGTTATATCAGGCAGGGAGCCCTGTGGAACGGAGGCGTTTTTGCCTGCAGGCTGGGATATCTTCTGGAACGGGCACATGAGCAGATAGACTTTACGGACTATCAGGATTTGTATGATAAGTATGATACTCTGGAAAAGATCAGCTTTGACTATGCAGTTGTTGAAAAAGAGAAAAATATCGAAGTGATGCGCTTTGCGGGCAAGTGGAAGGATCTGGGAACCTGGAATACTTTGACGGAGGCCATGGATGGTGACAGTATAGGGGATGTCAGGATGAATGAAAGTTGTGAGAATGTCCATGTCATCAACGAACTGGATGTTCCAATCCTGGTAATGGGACTGCATGATATGATCATTTCTGCCAGCCCGCAGGGCATTCTCGTCTCGGATAAGGAGCAGTCCAGCTATATCAAGCCATTCGTGGAGGGAATCGACCAGCAGGTTATGTTTGCGGAGAAATCCTGGGGGAATTACCGGGTGCTGGATGTAGGGGATGAGAGTTTAACGATCAAGGTCACGTTGAATCCGGGACATCAGATGAATTATCATAGCCATAAGAACCGAAATGAAGTCTGGGTGGTCGTTTCAGGAAAAGGCAAGACGATCGTGGATGGGATGGTGCAGGAAGTCGCGGAAGGCGATGTGATTACAATGGAGGCAGGATGCCGTCATACGGTGATTGCAGATACATGTCTGCAGTTGGTTGAAGTACAGATGGGCAGGGAGATTACGGTATATGATAAGCAGAAATATGAGCTTGAATGACAGAGAGCCGTTTGTGCTTCGGCCAACGGGGAAAGATTATCTCTGGGGCGGAAGCCGGTTGAACGATGACTTTGCCAAGAATATTGCTATGACTCCGTTGGCTGAAACGTGGGAGTGCTCTACGCACCCGGACGGACCCAGCATAGCCGCAAGCGGAAAGTTTGCAGGGGCGAGCCTGGCAGATATACTAAAGCTGCATCCGGATTATCTGGGGCTGCATCCGGCGTTGGGAAATGAGCTGCCGATCTTAATAAAATTCATTGATGCCAAACAGGACCTGTCTGTCCAGGTTCATCCGGATGATGAGTATGCAAGGACACACGAGAATGGACAGTTGGGTAAGACAGAGATGTGGTATGTGCTGGACGCTGCGAAAAATTCAAAAATTATCTATGGCCTCTATCGGGATACCGGGAAAGATGTTCTGCAAAAAGCGCTGGCTGACGGGAGGATCGGCAAATATATGCAGAAGGTTCCGATAAAAAAGGATGATGTATTTTATATTGAGGCCGGGACGATCCATGCCATAGGTGCAGGCGCACTCGTTGCGGAGATTCAGGAGAATTCCAACCTGACATATCGCCTGTATGATTATGACAGGGTCGACAGGAATGGAAAGAAGCGAGAGCTTCATGTGGAGAAGGCGCTGGATGCGGCTGATTTAAGAAGCAGCAGGAACCCCGGACAGCCGGTGCGCGTCTTAAGATATCGGCCGGGTATCGCAGAAGAGCTGTTGTGCCGATGTAAATACTTTGAAGTTTATCGTATGATCGTCAACACGGAGAGGAGACAGGATGTCCGTTTCCGGGCAGACGGTATTTCATTTCGTGTTCTTCTGTGCATAAGCGGGTGCGGAATTATCAGATGGAGAAACAGTCTTTTGAACATTTATAAGGGAGACTGTATTTTTTTTCCGGCAGATTCAGTCGAGGTGCATATTCATGGGCAGCTTCAAATGCTGAATGTAAGAGGGTAAAAATATACTTACTTGGAAGGGTAACACTGGCCAATTGGATGATCACGTGTTCCCTTACATTCTTGGAACCCCTTTTCGGCCTGCTGTTTTTGGAGCAGAAGCAAAGGGAGGTTCTGCATGTAATTCGTTATCTTTGTTGGGCACATGGCCGACGCAAATGGTATGATAGTAAGAGAGGAATTTAAGAATGGCTTCACAGCCATAAGTACAAAAGTATGACTGTTGGACTGGTTTCATAATTTATTGTTTTCTTTTTACGAGTATTTCCTTCACTTTATTGTATCTGGATATCCCGATAGGAACTTCCATATTCGGCATGAGCGTGGCTGAATAACGCTGTATTGTCTGTATGTGAGCCGGATTGACAAGCCAGCTTTGGACGGCAAGAATCTCAATGGGAAAGAGGTAATGAATCCCGCCCGTCACTGTCTTTTAGCATGATTCGCTTTTCTTTCTCTTTCACGGTTTCAAAACGGCGGATATAATCAAACCAGCGTATATCCTCTTTCAATTGTTCGTTGACAGGAGCAGAGTCCGTTTCTATCGGAACATCTCTTGACCTCATTTTCTGTATAACTGCGGTATTTCATAGGTATTTTCCTCCCTGTATAATTTTATTATAAGAAAAGGCAGATAAAAAAGCAATGAAAACTTCCCGCAAAACTTTTGAGGATTTTGTTGGATTTTTGATAATCATTTTAGCCTTGTTGTCCGTTATCTAATATAGGGGACGCCCTTGTTAATGTACTTGCGGTACATGTTTAGGAGGAAATATTTTGACGCGTGAAAAGGAACTGTTGCATCAGATTAAAAAGGGAGATACTTCATGCTGGGAAGAGCTGGTGTCAATGTATTACGAAGATATCCTGCGGTACTGTATCTATCATTCGCCGGATCCGGAGGCGGCCAGGGATGCGGTACAGGAGACATTTCTGAAGGTAATCCGGCACTTTCCAAAGTATCAGGATCAGGGGAAATTCCGTGGATTTTTATATAAGGTGGCAGCCAATACCTGCACGGATCTGTGGAGGAAGAGAAGGGATGTGCAGCTTTCGGAGGATATGGAATACCTGGAGACGGGCTATTTGGGTTCGGAAGCGCAGGTGAATTTCAGGCAAATGGTTCAAAATCTTCCGGAGGAGTTAAAAGAGATCGTGTATCTTAAATTTGCGCAGGAGCTTACCTTCCGGGAGATTGCCATGGTGGTAGATCTGCCTGTAAGAACGGTACAGTCCAGGCTTCGAAGAGCGCTGAAGCTTATCAGATGTGAGATAGAAGGAGAGGTGTAAAGAATGGATCGGAAGCAGTATGAGGATTTAAGAAATGCATTGAAGATTGATGTTACGGCATATGAGAAAGTGAAAGATACAGGTTCACGGAATAAAGGAATACAGAGCCACAGAGAACAGTTACTGGTATCGGTCAGGAGGATGCAGGCGCTGCACATACCCAAGAAGAGGATAAGATTCTTCGAATTCATGCTCCGGCAGATTCCGTTTATGGGGAAAGACTTGTGGATATCTCAGGGATTTGCCGCGCTTATGGTGTTTGGAGTGCTGTATCTGTCTCTGGGAGGAAACCTTGATTATCTTAGTACCCGTCATATTCCGCTGTTGTTAGGGGGGCTCGCGATTGTGCTTGTTATGACGTCAGTTCCGTTGATGCTGAGATCATATCGGTATTGTATGTATGAGATTGAGACGGCATCCCGTCTGTCCTTATCCCGTCTTCTTTTGGCAGAGTTAATACTCCTGATGGCAGAAGATCTGGCGGTCTTTGGGCTTTGTGCCGGCATATCGGCTGGCATGGCCGGTCTGCCGGCGGCGAGAGCGACGTTGTACTTCCTGCTTCCATTTCTTGTGGCAGGAACGGGGTGTGCGCAGATCATAAGAAAGACCGGAAAATGGGAGGAGGTTTCCTGGCGTGTGGGAGTCTGTGAGGGATACTGTGTCCTTCTTGCTCTGGTGTTGATATTTTTGTTTGACATAAGACCGGCGGTGTATGACCGGCCCGAAGCATGGGGAATCTGTACGGTCGGAGTTTTTCCGATGTTTGTGCGGTCTGTTCGTATGTGGTTGAAAGAAAGTGCCAAGATGCAGCCTTGTATATGAAAAAGTAAGACAAAAAGGAGGATATTATGGAATTAGAAATATGCGAAGTTACCAAGCAATATAAGGATAAATGTGCGGTGGACAATGTTTCCCTGACGCTTACCCCCGGTGTATGGGGGCTTCTGGGAGCAAACGGGGCAGGCAAGACGACGCTGATGCGCATGATCGCCGGAATCCAGCGCCCTACATCCGGGAGTATCAGATATGACGGGATCGAGATCGGAACGCTGAAGGAGAGTTATCGGGACGTCTTTGGATATCTTCCCCAGGAGTTTGGATTCTATCCGGGGTTTTGCGTCCAGGATTACCTGGAATATATTGCGGCATTAAAAGGACTTACAAGGGCGGATACGAAATCGCAGATCCGGGCGCTTCTAAAGAGAGTGTCATTATACGATGTGAGACGCAAGAAGATATCGAAGCTCTCCGGCGGTATGAAGAGGAGGGTGGGTATCGCGCAGGCATTGCTCAATGACCCGGAGGTTCTGGTGTTAGACGAACCTACAAGCGGGCTGGATCCGGGAGAGCGGGTGAAGTTCCGCAATCTCCTGTCTGAATTTGCCCATGACAGGATCGTGCTGATCTCCACCCATATTGTCTCGGATATCGAGTATATTGCCACCTGCAACGCGGTGATGAAAGAGGGGAAGATCATTGCTGTCGGAAAGACAGAGGAGCTGGTCCGGATGGTGGCGGGCAAGGTGTGGTCGGCGGACATTGACGGAAGGGAGTTTGCGGTCTATGAGCACCAGATTCTTATGGTAAATGTATATAATGAAGGAAATGGGGACGTAAAGGTGCGTTATCTGTCGGATAAGCCTGTCATTCCCGGTTCCAAGAGTGAGGAACCACGGATGGAGGACCTGTATCTGTGGCTGTTTCCAGAGAGTGCGAAGGAGGAGTGGTAGATGAGAAGATTATTATATTTGGAGTTTAAGCGGGTAGTTACGGCGCGGTCCGTCTGGATAACTTTGGTGTTTATGATGCTGTTATCGGCAGTGATGGCATATTTTCCCATATCATTTGAGAGTTTTTACCAGACAGATGGGCAGGGAAATGTCAGGGAATTATCAGGGAAAGAATCGATAGACTGTCAGAAACAGATTGAAAAGGAGATAAACGGTGAGATTACGGAAGAGAAGCTTCGGGAGGCAATCCTGGTATTTCAGGAGTGTTACCGGGAGTATGGGGCAATATTTCCGCCGGATGTGCCGACAGAAGTGTACGCCCAAAGAATTCAGCCAATCTATCCGGTTCTGAAGGCAGCGAAAGATGTGCTGGCTTTGGAAGATGTTTCAATATATACGATGACAGATACCGATATTACGCCGGACGATGCACCGAAGTTTTATGAACGGTATCAGGAGAGAATGGCTTCTAAGGGGAAAAGTGAAGCGGAACAGGAGAAGATCAGGGAATTGAATCAGGACGTTGAGATGCCGTTTACTTATGCTTCCGGATTCTCCATGACTTCCCTTGAGTATCTGTCACTCTATATATTGCTGATGCTTCTGTCATTTATTGTGATCCTGTCACCGATCTTTTCTGCGGAATATCAGACGGGGGCGGACAGTATTCTGCGATGTACCAGGTACGGGAGAATCCATCTGGCGGTTGCTAAGATTGTGACGGCAATACTGATCTTTGCCGCGGCTTTCCTGATCGGTACCGGTGTATTCCTGCTGACTACGAATCTGGTATACGGAACGGAAGGACTTAGGACCTCTGTTCAGATGCTGTGGGTGATGTTCGTGATTCCGGCGCTTACGGTTGGTCAGGTGCAGATTGTCGTGGCAGCAGGGGGATTCCTGATGATTCTTGCTATGGTCAGCTGTACGTTATTCTTATCGGCAAGGTGTAAGAATGTCCAGGATACTTTGAAGACTGCGCTGCTGATCGGTCTGCTGCCTGTCATTCTCTATATGATATCGGATGCAGGATGGGCGAATGTCATACGTTATCTGCTGCCGTCCGGAGGAATCGGGCTGTCGAATTCGTTCCTGTATGAACTGCTGGGAACAAACTTTGTGCATATCGGTTCTGCTGTGATTTGGAGCCCCCATTTTATAATCGGGGCGGCATTGATCGAGATCCCGCTGTTTCTGGGATTGACTGTGTGGACCTACTGCAGGCGGGAGAGCACGAGCTGAGGTTGGATAATTGATTCCCCATTTTATTATTTATCTGTGCTGTGCCAAAGAGAGAAAGTATAGATTTAATACAGATTGCGATAAAGTAGTGATCTTTAAAATGAGATATTACTTTATCACAATTTTTTTTTTGAGAATAGAAAGCGGTACAAAAAATGACATTGAAAGCGTACTGTGGAAAGCATGTGACAGTTTCAGAGGTAAGATAGACAGTTCCAGATATAAGGATTATATTTTGTCTATGCTTTTTGTAAAGTACTTAAGTGATGTGTGTATAGAGACAAAAGAAAAATATATGAGGCAGTATGCAGGCGATGAGCGCAGAGTAAAAAGGGCGATGGGAAGAGAGCCGTTTACTTTGGACGAGGATGCAACCTTTGAGTATCTGTATGAGAACAGGAATGATTCGGAGATTGGGCAGAAGATCAATATTGCGCTGAGTAGCATTGAAGAGCACAATAGCGGGAAGTTAAGGAATGTGTTTCGGGCGATTGATTTTAATTCACCGGTGGATTTTGGTGAAAAAAAGGAGAAGAACGCAACACTGAAGAACTTACTGGATGATTTCCATACGCTTGATTTAAGGCCGTCAGTATTGGAGAGCAACGATATCATAGGTGATGCATATGAGTACATGATTGCAAATTTTGCGTCGGATGCAGGCAAGAAAGGCGGCGAATTCTTTACTCCCAGCCAGGTATCAAAACTGGTCGCAAAGCTGGCAGAGCCAAGGAAGAACGATCGGATATATGATCCAACTTGCGGAAGCGGCGGCTTGCTGTTAAAGGCATATGCACAGGCTGATACGAAGAAGGTTGCCATCTACGGGCAGGAAAAAAATATGCAGACATGGGCGTTGTGCAGTATGAATATGTTCCTGCATGGGATTGACGATGCAAAGATCTGGCAGGGCGATACGCTGTCGAATCCGCAGAATTTAGAAGACGATAGATTAATGACATTTCAGGTTGTAGTCGCAAATCCTCCCTTTAGCCTGGATAAATGGGATAGTGGATTTCTGCCAGATACAACAGATGAGAAGAAAAAACCAAAGATGTCGGCTGAACTCGATATTTACCACCGTTTTGACTGGGGAGTGCCGCCGTCGAGTAAAGGAGATTATGCGTTTGTTCTTCATATGCTGAGTTGTCTGGATGCAGACAGTGGAAGGATGGCGGTGGTACTGCCGCATGGTGTGCTGTTCAGAGGCAATGTCATTTACTTAACGAGAATTCGGATATTACGTCCGAATTCTTTTTTTTCTACCAGTAACCCAAATTTTTTTA
>ERZ808044.657-NODE-657-length-30904-cov-7.549064_pt1 | contig 30904 bp, 44 predicted proteins | sample MGYA00380195_ERZ808044 | MGnify/ENA primary metagenome ERZ808044 (study PRJEB31490, sample SAMN06133423) | mouse gut metagenome | isolation source: Z7_2 | host: mice | place: China: Chengdu | collected 2015-05 ...
TCCTCGGTCAAGCGTGTCTTGATTACCCGGTGGCGGTGGGGCGTGTTGTATCTTTTCATGGCTGTGAACCTCCTTTCGTGGGTGGATTTTTTCAAGCGGCGCAAGCCGCAAAAAGGCGGGCTTGGGGTGGCAACCCCAACAAGATTCCCGCAGGACAAAATGAGCCGGTAGGCGAAATTTGGTACTGTGGTAGAATCTTGCTCTAAGAGAATGGCGGCTTCTGCTGTGTGGGCTTTCGCCGTTTTCCCCCAGCTTGCGTGGCGTGGATTGCGCCAACTTTGCGGCGGTATTTTCTCCCACTGAAAAGCCGGGAACAAGCAAAATAGGCGTAAAAAAACAGGAAACCTTATTCCCCGATTTCCTGTTTCGTATCTTCGCCAATAGCGGCGGTTATCTCGTTGTTATTCCCCGGAAACAAACTTGTAGCCTATCCCTAAAATGGTCTTTATGTAGGTGGGATTCCTGCTGTCCGGCTCTATCTTTTTCCGTAGATTGCATATCACATTTGTAACGCTTGACTGGCAGCTTTCGCTCCCCATGCTCCACACGGCTTCAAAGATTTGCGCCTTTGTGAATACCCGCCCCGGACTGGCGGCAAGGTAGCAGAGTGCGCCGTATTCTAAACGGGTGAGAGAAACATCAATCCCGTTTTTCAGTACCCGGCGTTGGTGTAGTCTGATTTCCAATCCCGGAAAAGTAAGTGCCGGGGAGTGGGGCGGCTGTATGGCTTCCAGCGGTATCATATCCGCAAGGGCGGCTATGGCTTTCTCAACCGCTTTTTCTTCGGTGTCGCTGAATGTAAGCATGACTATCTTCCCGACAAATACCACCTCCCGTCATGCAGCCCTTTTCAGTCAAAGCGGAACTGGAACAGGGCGGTGATAAGCCGCTGTTTTATGCTGTCCTCGGTGTCTGTGTTGACGTGTCCGTTTTCAAGGGCGGCAAGCCGGATTCGCCTGCTGTAATGCCGCAAAACTTCTTCCACGGCTTCCGGCTCGCCGCTGGTCGCCCGGACAATGGTTTCATACGGAATGAGTTTAGGATTCCCCACGCAAAAGCACCTCCATTTCTTCCTGCAACATCTGCAAGGCACTGTGGATATAATGCCATGCCGTACTTTTACAATGCCCGTATAAATCCCCGATTTCCTGCTGTGTGTAATTCCCGAAAAAATAAAGGTAAATGATTTCCCTCTTTTTCTCTGGCAAAGATAACAGGGCTGCAGCAAGCTCGCCATTGGTGAGTATGATTGTCTGACCGCAGATTGTGACGGGGTATTGTTCGTAGGGTGATTTGAGAGCTTCGTCTGATGTGCTTAGAGGATAGAATTTTTCTTCTGTGAGGTATTCAAAGGATATTTCTCTTTGCCGCCGCCTGTTCCTGTCGCGCCATGCGTTGATAGCGGCATAGCGTATGACGACTTTGCAGAAACCGTTGAAAGAATACATGATGTGTTCCTTGTATGCTTCTGTGCAATCCATAGAAAATTCCCCCTTTCTCCCACATGGGGCGGTGATTGGTTTACGGTTGTATTTTTATAATTCAGAGGGTGACAGCATTTTAAACCGCCACCCACTGCATTATACTTATTAAAATTTATTTGCCAAATCTTCTGCCTGTTTACAGCCATTCGTTTTATCAATATCTCCAACATTGACAACTGCTGGAACTAATACTGTTCCTACCATTTTCCAGTTTAACAATGCGGCAGAACGCTCTATCGGAACACGCACACCGTCAAAAACGGATTCATCATTTTCCTCACAACAGGAAATCAATGCACATTCTTTATCCGCAATGTCAACCTTTGCATTATAGAATGAAAACAGCTTGTCAATCACTGCTTTAATCTGTGATGGAATTGAGTACCAGTAAACCGGCATGGAAAACACGATTGCGTCTGCGTCCTGAATAGCAGGAGCTATGATGTTAAAATCGTCATTAAAAGAACAGGCTTTCCCTGTCTTGAAACAAGTTTCGCAAGCACGACATCCCCCCACATTCATCATTGCAACATCAAACCGGGTTATTGTATGCCCCCTTTTTTCTGCCGCTTTGATAAAAGCCTCTGTCATGGCAAAACTGTTCCCTTTTTTACGTGGGCTACCTGTGATTACTACTATTTTTTTGCTCATAAAATTATCCTCCTTTTATTGCGGGATTGACTTTTCCCGGACAAGATATTATTATCATAGCAAGAATACAACTAAAAGCAAGTACGCACATTTAAGTGCGATACTAACACAAAGGTTATAGACTACCGGAAAGGAAAGCATAAAATGAGTGAACGTCTTATTTCAAATGAGTGTTTTAAGAGTACCGGATTCAGTTATACGTTATCATTGATTAGTGGAAAATATAAAATGACGATATTATATGTTTTAGCGGAATTTGGTGTTGTCCGATTTAACGAAATGAAAAAATATATTGAAAAAATCTCCTATAAAACATTAAGCGCCACGTTAAAAGAGCTTGAAGCTGATAAATTAGTGCATAGAGAGGAATACCCACAAATACCGCCTAAAGTGGAATATAGTTTAACTGAACGTGGAAAATCATTGATACCCATATTAAACGCAATATGTGATTGGGGAGAGGAAAACGTGCTATAAAAGAAACAGACTGGAACCGTTAAAGATTTCAGTCTGCTTCTTCGTTTTGGGAGTAATATATTTCCCCCTATTCGCCCATACGAATATTTTTTACTGTTTTCTGTTCAAAAGTAAGGTCTGAATAAACTCTTGTTCCTCCATTTCCGACAGGAGCCTGCGGAAGCAGTCCTACCTTTACGGTTTCACTAACAGGAAGATTAAAAAACCTCGTCATATAGAATTTTTTGCCGTCAACCGAATAATGGAATGCAAAGGAGTTGCCACATCTGCATACTTGCAGCCAAACCTCATTACCGTCAATGTTACACCCATTTGCGTCATCACATTCCCCATTCCTTGCAATCACACTGACAACAGCGTGTGTCCCAAAATCTGTCATTTCAAAGCATGATTTCGCCCAGTTTTGCATATCATGCATAACCATAATGGAAGCAGAATCATAAGTATCCTTGAAGTCATGGGATACTTTTACACGCATTACAAAATCACCTGTTATTTCTGTGTGATAAAACGGGGCATTGCACAAAGATTCCGGCGTAATTCCCTCCGCACTAACCGAACCATTGTTAAAGAAAAAGTCACTTTGTGCCGGGGCAAACATTTCTATTTTATTATTTTCTGTTTTAATCTGCCCCTCGTTAAGCCATTTGAACTCCATACCAATATCCTCCTTTGAAAATAGGTGTTAATTTGCAATTTTCACCTTGCTGAAATAATTGTAATTCCACTGAGAATGTATGTAAAGTACGCACCTATTTATGCCTTAGTTACTTTAAGGTTAGAATTGTGTATTTTCGGGCAGTTTTAGCATTAAGATTTTTTTCTATAATCAGTTTCGGGCAGTTTGGAGCAGTCAAAGTTGTGTACTAAATTGTGTACCAGAATCCCCAAAGAACCTTGATTTTCTAAGGGTTCTATCTATCCAAGTTGTGTACAAATCGCCAGTATGGGCAAAAATCCTATATAAATTTTTGGAGAGGTTACTTTCAACACCTTTTAAAAGAAATCATAGTTGCGTACCGTACCGTCTTTCCATGACGGCGGTTAATCCTCAACGACCTAGACACGTCGAAAAACTGTCTTTTTTTGTTGCCTGAAACCATTATCAAAAACGAAAGGAGTTATTCATTATGGCAAGGAGAATCAAGAGCAGGACAAAGTTCAGCAACGTAGACATTTTATCTTTTATGGGGGATGTAGTGCAGAAGCACACCAAACATTATCAGTCTGATTTTGAGATTGACAGGGAGATTTTGACGGAAGCGGCAGACAGGGAGGAACAGCAGGACAAGACCTTTGTATGGTTATGCAGGACAGCGGGAACGTGGCTTTTACTGGAAAGGAATACACTCTTGAAAGATACAAGGGAGTTTAACACATTCTCTTTCTATGCAGAGCAGACAAGCGACCCGATTCTTGCTTTTGTGGTTGAGGTTACAGGCGGCGCACAGGGTTCAGTTATGGGAAATATTTATGCGCTTGATTATATGGCACATTATAAGCACATTCAGACGGCATCCCTTAAATCTGAAACGGTTGTAATGCAGTATGAGCATGGTTGCCGCACCAAGAGCGCAGATGATAGGATTAGCGGCTATCCTGATATAGAATATGGCAAATTACTGTCTATCCAGTATCATCCACATTCACAGGAAGAATTGACAGGCTTGTTATGGAGTGAGCGACAGGAAAGGAGGCAGTTCAAAGAGGGTAATCCAAGCGAATACATATCAAGATTGTAATACTACACGTCCCAAGCATGACGGTAAAAGGCTTATTTTTTATGCCTGAAAACAGAACCGAACGAAAGGAGCATGGACAATGAACGAGTATTTTGCAGGAATTAAGACAGTCGAGGAACTAAGGAAACAGTACAGAGAGTTATTGAAGAAATATCATCCAGACAATGAGGGCGGCAGTGTTGAGATTACACAGGAAATCAATGCCCAATATGACCGCATATTTGCCGATTTAAGCAAAGAAAACAAGGCAGACGATAAATCTTCCGCTTATGATGATGAAGCCGAAAATGAAGCGTTTAAGAGCATTATCAATGACATTATTCATATCAATGCAGATATAGAAATCATTGGCTCGTGGGTGTGGGTTCATGGCGGCTATGAATATCGGGAATTATTAAAATCTATCGGCTTTAAATTTGCACCGAAGAAAAAATGTTGGTGTTGGCATTTTGGTGATTATCGAAGAAGAAGTAAAAGAGAAATCAGTTTAGAGGAAATTCGTCAAAAATACGGCAGTCAGAAAGTCAACAGTAAATCAAAACAGTTTGTATTGAATTAAAGGAGTGTGAAGAAGTATGACTAAATCTGATTTTATAACCATTTTTGAACTAACCCTTATATCTGCAAATCTGGACATTATCAGTTTATCTCTGATTGATGATAATACTGTACAGATTACATTTAAGGGCGGCGGCACAAGACGAGTGAACATTGAAGCAGACAGCCACAGCGCAATCATTCTGGACGTGATGAAGCATGTATATTAATAAGAAAGAGAGGATTTTGTTATGAGTACAATCAAAACTTTAGACGGATGGATGGACTTTGCTGACCGTACAGGCAGGACAAGCATTTATGATTATCTCCGCAAAGGGGATATCGTGGAGGAAAGCCTTGTGGACTACTTTATGAACGTAATGCCGCCAAGAGCAATGTCATATGGTTATCTGCAAATGGGAGAACCCTATAACCATATTTACGATATTGACCACCGACTTAGGGCGACTTATATGACGTTTGCCGAATGTGACGGAAAATGGAGATTTTACGGAAATTGTTTTCCTTATGAAACTGTTGATAAGACCTATTGCTAAACCGTTAGGTTTTATTTTTTTTACAGAAAGGAAGTGTTGCTATGTGTTATTTTCAAGGTCAGGCAGTTGGGGAGTATTGCTCCTGTTGCCGTAATTGCAGTGATTATTTATCAACGTGTGTTCCTGTCGTTGGTTATGGCGGCTATGCAGTCGGCGAATGTGATTTTGATTTTTGCAGTTATTGCCCTTGCTATTCAGAATGTGAAGAAATATGGGGAAAGGCGGTAGACTTATGAAATTGCTCAATTATGATAAAAAAGATTTAATTTACCAGAATTTACGAACGACTGATAATAAGCCAGTATCAGACGGGTACACACAATGCCAGTACAAGATTTTATGCAATTTAATTCGCCAGAAAGGTATTGAAAAAAGATTCTTTGATTTTCTGCTAGCGGAACTTTATAACCTGTCAGACTGGAAACAGCTAAATTACGAACAGATGTACGAGTTGATTCATGTGCTGACATTTTGGAATTATCAAACAGAGACAGAGAGGACAAACGCATGAGCGAATTATTGAAAATCTATGAGAATGTCGTTAGACACGAGAAAGAAGTGGTACATATGGAGGAACGTGTTACCGAGGAAGTGATTCAACTTTCTAAACCATTTGAGGACAAACTAAGCGTTGATGAATTGGAAACACTGCAAGACGCTATGTTTTCCGTTGCCTTGACTTCACAGCATGAGGGATTTAAGTTAGGCATGAGATATCTTGCAAAATTACTTGCTGAATGTTTGGCGTAAAAAGTGCAGACCTCTTATATTTTAAGGTATGAGGGGTCTGCTATTCAGATTGCTTTCTTATTTTATAATTCATTAAATAGTTCAGTTCTGCCTGATTTTCCGCTGTCAGTTTCTTGTAATCAGTTAAAAAATCAAAATCCGCTTTTGACAACTTCATAATGTTCTCAATCGGAATATGCTTTGATTGAAGGCGACGCACAAGGGCAATCCCTAAATCATAGGCAGATGTATCTTTAACAGATGTATCCATTTTACTAGAAGAGCCGACCACCAATTCATCTAATGAAACCTCATAGTATTCTGAGAACATTAAAAGAGTATCTATATCGGGTATCCTTCGACCACATTCAAAATATGAATAAACTGACCGACTGATGTTTAAATTCTCACATAATTGCTTTTGTGTCAAATTATGCTGTTGCCGAAGTTCCAACAGTTTTAAGCTGATTCTATTTTGCGGCATACCTTCACCTCGTTTTATTTTCATATTGTACCAATTATAAAAAAATATGTGTTTGGTATTAACAAAATAAGAATTATGTTGTAGAATACTAAATGTCGCATATTGTTACATTTATACAAATAGGATAAATGTATAAAAATGAGAACAGAACAAATTTTCGATTATAACCACTTAATATTTATATTCTAAAGAAAAGAGAGGAATACAAACATGAGAAAACAATACAATATCATGACATCTTGTGATAATAATTTAGTGCCCTATCTGCGCCATATAATTACCTACCTTTCCTTAATTTTATTTTTGTGTGGCTCCGCTTTCACTGGCTCATAGGTTGCCCCGCTCTGCTCCATACGCTCGGCAAACTCGCAGATATGGTATAAGTTGCTGCCGATCTCGCTGTGGCACTCGTCAATGAACCTGCAAACACGCTCATGGGTAGCCGTATACTGTGACCTCCTGTGTGCCGAATATGGCGACATTGCCGAACGTGATGGTCTTGCAGTTCAGCACCGCTTCTTCTAGGCTGGTACAGGTGGAAAATACGGCATATTGGATATAATCACACGAAGTCGGCAAAATTACACGTTTCATAGTGGTGTTCCCCTTAAATGCGTCACGATTGATTCTTGTCACCCCTTCGGGTATCACTACCTCTTCATCAGTTCCCGTATAACTGGTAAGGGTCGTGCCGCTGAGGACGAAATCTGAGGTGTCCGCCAGTGGGGACGGGGCGTTTACGCCGTATGCAGGATATGTATCCATGGAATCGCCCGCAAAGGCGGGAAGGGCGAAGGGTAAGGTGAAAACCATTGCCACTATTATGCAGGTCAGATATTTATTCTTCAATTCCAACTACCCCCTTTGACATATGGTTCTCTTTGAATGAACTGACGTCCCCTTCATCGAACAGGCGCATACCAGTGGGGGTCACAGAGCAGTTCAGCCACCCTCGCCGGACGTATTCACGCACTGTATTAGGAGAAATACCAATCTCACGTGCAACATCACTTGTTTTTAACATGATTCATCACAACCTTTCTAAATTTGTATATACAAGTTATGGGTATCTGGGGATATGTGGAAGAATTGAAGGGATTGAAGGGACTGAAGAAAAGAAGAAAGCCCCTGCCACTGTTGCGTGGTAAAGGCTTTCCCTTTTAATGTTAGTTTACTTTATTCATATTTTCATATGCTGAATAAACAGAATCATATACATCATCTCCAGAAAATAAATCATTGAACCCCAAAGAAGTAATGTATTCTTCTACCGCTTCACCACTTCCATAATTTTCACCATTTACTGAATATTCTTCATTTCCCCAACTTCCCCAAAAATTATGTGCTGTTGAAATAATTTCAAACTTATCCGTCAAATTATATATTTTATATTCTATACCTAATCCTCTAAGAAGATACTCTCCGCATAGCCTTCCAGACCTTGGTGTATATGTACATTCCTCATAATTGCCATAAATATCAATATCCTGTGATATCACCTTACCATTTACAAAAGATAACAGAGTAAGTCCCAGTGGTGGATAACTGTAATTTTTCCACATAAAACATTCTGGTATGTTATCGTCATTTACATATCCAAGTGATACACCATCATACTTTTCACCTTTATATTCTTTGTCACTACTCTTGTAATTTTCAATGTAACCAACATAAGCATTTAATGCCTCACTTATTAGTTTCCTTTCTTCCAGTTCTTCCTTGCTCAATTCCTTAGCAGACCATTCCAAATCATTCTCTTCGGCATACTGGTGTGCATAAGAACCTTCGCTTGCAATGATGATAGGGGGGAAGTCTATATATTCAAAAATATCTTCACCTATCTTTTCTACGGAATCGGGTATCTCTATTTGTTGCAGACTTTCACAACCACTAAAAGCACCTCCATCTATTTTTTCTACGGAATCGGGTATCTCTATTTGTTGCAGACTTTCACAACCACTAAAAGCACCTCCACCTATTTTTTCTACGGAATCGGGTATCTCTATTTGTTGCAGACTTTCACAACCACTAAAAGCACCTCCACCAATATATGTAATGTTGTCGGGTATTTTAAAGTTTTCTGGTATATCATCATTATAAACGCCGTCTATACCCGTTACCTTCCTGCCATCAGCAGATTTTAACGCTTTATCTAAATCCCCATTTTCTATTAATCCGTTCAGAGCAACATTACCACTTGTACGAACGTAATAATAGCCATACTCCGTTTTCATAGTTCCCACTACAGGATAATCTGAGGATAGCAATCCATCAATTTCATAAGCCTCATCCACTAATCCAAAGTCTTTAAAAATTTTTCCATATGCAATCTGTAAATCATCTTGGTTTTTTATTTTGTATTTCGACAATTCTTTCACAACATCCGCAAATTCATTTACCTCTGTAGATATTATGCTATTCGTAAATAGTAACTGGCTATCCCGTATATCTGTATAATCATCTAAATAACGACAATTACTTAACCAAAAAAAATCACCTGAAGTCATACCAGGCTTCACGTATTCCACACTATACTCATCTCCATCATCATCCATTTTCTTTTCTTCCTTCACCTTTACCGCTTCAAACCTATTCTTTTCATTTAAACGGTAAACATCTTCTATATTTCCCTTTTCATTTGCAGGCTGATACCGGCTATGACTATTCGTAAAGAGATATAACTCATTATCAATCAAAGAAAACACTCCAGACATATTCCATATTTCAACGTCTTTAGAAAAAGATGAAACCTTCTTTACTTTTCCCCAACTGTACCGATACAAGGTTATCTTAGTTCTTAAAGAGTCATAAATAACATCTCCATCTTCATCAAAACTAAGATTTACAATATCAAGGATTGCAAGCCATTTCTTATTATCTGGTGCCATGATAATTTTTGCCGCACAGTCATTAAATTCCTCATAATTCAAATTCTTATCGCAGTATTCATCATGAAATTCTGCATATGCCTTATACATGGCTTTATCGCTATTTATCATGAAACACCCGACAATCAGCACCAAAACCACAAGGATACCTATTACCCCCACTACTTTTTTGACTGGTTTATTAGGTTTTGGAGATTTTCCTTTCTTCTGTTCACCTGTTATACTTGCACCACACTTTGAACAAAACATAGAATCTGGCATTAATTCACTGCCACATTTCATGCAAAATTTAATTTTCTTTTCTTCTTTTACTTCCTCGCCGCAATTAGGACAGAACTTAACATCGTCCTTAATCTCATTACCGCATTTCGTACATTTCATTTTACCAATACCCTCCATTGTATCCCCCAAATTCTCTTTGGATACTATTGTATTCATTTTCCAATTCGCTTACTTTGTCTACCAAAGAACTAACTGTAATGGCAAATATTACACAGGTCAGTATTGCTATGCAAAACTGCGAACGTGCAAAATTCCTTAAATTAATGTTTGATGTGCCTCCCAATGCAAATATCAACGCAATTATCCAACCAATAAACGGCAACATGAACACAATCCCATACCCAAAGTAGCCCCACATACTTATAGGCGTATAATCCTTACTTGGGTCGTAATCACGTATCGGCACACTATTATTCACAGGCTGATTCGTAGAAGGATTGGCAGGATTAGGCGAACTGGCTGCCACGCTTTCAACCTGCACTACTTCTTCGCCATTCTTTATCCTTTCTTCCATTTCAAGACGTGCCTTTTCAATAGCCTCCTGTCTTGCCTTTTCTTCCGCTTCACGCCGTACCTGTGCCTGTGCTTCACGCTTAATCTGTTCTTCGTCCCACTTTTTCTTCTGATTCTTGATTGCTTCACCCGCTTTATTTACTTGCCCCTTAATCGCTTCGGCACGTCTCCGGCGTTCTTCTTCCGTTCCAATTACGAATGTTTTGATATCACTGGCAGTAATCTTACGTTCCTCGAACGACTCACCACAATTAGGGCAGAATTTTTCGCCATACTGCACTTTCGTTCCACACTTCATACAATAAAAACTTAAATCCTGTTCTGAGCCACACTCTGAGCAGAATTTAGTACCATCTGGCAGGTCAGCACCGCAATTACCACATTTCATATTAGATATCCCCTTTCATTTAAAATTCGCTTCAAGTTTCTGAATCAGTTCCAAATTCGCTTTCTCATATTCATTGAACGCCGAATCGGGGACTTCTGAAACCTGCGGCGTGTACCACGACTTACCCCCGAAGTATTCTTGCAGTTCTGGCTTCTTAAAGATGTACCCATGACGAGCATATAACTCATTTCTTGCAAGAGACAAGGTATTTGCGTCCATACCACTTAATTCATTTTCTGAATAGTAGCGATTTGTTATATCCGGCAAAATGTAATCTCCAGTAGTTCCAGTTGCGTTCTGAGCGTTCTGAGCGTCCTGGCGTCCCCAACTCTTGATTTCTGTTAAGGTGTAGCCGCCCCACATACTGTCTGGGTTCTTCTTCATAATCACGTCAAATTCTGCCGTATACGCTAGTATTTCATCAACATCATCTACATAATTAACAGTTCCCCAAACTTCAATTTCATCAGCAGATACTTGTTCCACTTTACTTATCTGAGGAGTTTTGCTGAAACGTACAGAATTAGGTCCTACCACAGCAAGTTTTACATTACCATCTGAATATGTATCCCAATTCCACAATTTATATTCTTCATAATTGATAGAATCTTTTATATACTTGTCTAATACATCTTTTGGAATAGTCCATTCACTATCACAATCATATCCTTCTGAGTTTACGTCTATAACTCTGCTTTCTCGAATAGATATATTCCTATCTATAACTTGCATTACAAAAAGATGGACAACATCATCATCTAATTCCTTTTTTTTAGTAAATCTTTCATCCCCCATTATGTCTATGTTGCCCATAATAGTCAGCAAATCCGTAATCCCTTTCATTTCATCTTCGTTCAACGTAATATCAACTGGATATTCTGGCTCTTGCGGCTCGGCAGATTCCACTGACTCCACAGGTTCTTCTGACCCCACAGGTTTTTCCTCTTGCTTCTGAATATCAGCAGTCACTTGCTCCGTTGTCTCAGCAGGTTTATGCATAACCTTTACCCCCATGTAGACGGCTACGCCTATGACTGCAACACTGGATACCACAGCCACAGGAATTACCCATTTTGGGCGGCTTGCCACTTTCTTTTTGTCTGTCGGCGGTTCTTTCCGTTCGGCAGTACTATGTGTACCAGTGTCAGAATTTAATTCTGGCTTGGCAGGTACAGGTGGGCGGCTTGCCACTTTCTTTTTGTCTGTCGGCGGTTCTTTCCGTTCGGCAGTACTATGTGTACCAGTGTCAGCGTTTAATTCTGATTGGGCGGGTGCAGGTGGGCTACTTTGAGCCATTAGCATTTTGTTACCGCAGTAAGGACAAAACTTACTGTTATCCTTGATTTCTTTGCCGCATTTTCGACAATACATTCTCTTATTCCTCCCTATTCCCTATAATTCGCACCATTTCGCATAGTATAGTATAACTCTATATTGATATATACGTCAATATAATACTTATGTGAGTTACTTTATTGTATATTTCGCTAGTATGCCGCAATACATCTAGTAATTTAAGGACAAGAAGAAAGCCTCTGCCACTGTTGCGTGGTAAAGGCTTTCCCTTTTGAATATAGTATGAAATTTGTTCTGCTCTAATTGCTCTTGCGTCTGATTGCAATCGCACCAGTGCCTACTACCAAAGCACCCATACAGAGGAAAACAAACAGCAGAACCGTAGACGTGTCACCAGTCTTAGATATTTTCTTCTATGTACTGTTTTAACTGATTGAATGATTGATAGTTCAACCACTTTACATAATAGAATAATGTCAACATTACGAAGAATACCGCTAAAGCCGCAATAATATATTTTTTATAACTATGGCATATCTCCCCTAGAATAAGCAGTCTGCGTCTAATCTTCCGCTTTGTACTCTTCTTTAAATGATATCGGATTCGATTATGGTCTATCTGTTGTTGCATTTCACCTTAACCGCACCTGCACCTGCCAAGCAAGCACCCATACAGAGAATCATGAATAACATAGCTGTGCTGGTATCACCAGTCTTAGGTGAAGTAGGTACTTTCGTACTTGTAAGACCTAATTCCTTTGGTGAATTTGCAAGCAACACATAATCAGAACAGTGTGTCTGATATACATTAAAGATACCATTTGTTACTCTACTGTTCCTTCCAGTATCTTTCAGTGTTCCATCCGGCATTATCTGATAGTAATACAATGTTGAACCATTCCATTTACTGTTTACAGGAATACTGATTCTTGCTGTTCCAGGCAGTTCACCGCTGTACTCATAGTTAATACGGAAAGCAAAGGTATCTTCCGTAATCTTAGAATCATTTATACCGCTTTTGCTGTAATCTGTAACCAAATCAACACCAAAAGGATAATTCTCCATGCCTTCAACCATGTGCATTGTACCTTTTTCAAATGTAAAGGTTACTCCCTCTGGTGTATTGATAACTATATCCTGTTCTTTATTGAGTTCTACCAATTCCTGCATACGTGCTTTTGAAATCACACCATTGTTTCCGTATGGCTCTACATGGGTCGGATTCGTGGTAGCAGGCTGTCCATTATCTTCATACTTTAAATACCAGAATCCGTCCTCTACGTCCAGAGAACCTCCTCCAACATCAGCTAACGTACAAATTGTATTGCCTTGTACTGTTTTTCCAACAACACTCATATATAACCAGTCTTCCGTAATTTTCTTACCATCTTCAGTATAATTTTTTAATGCACTACCTTTGATTGTCACTGTGCCTTTCCCCAAGTCATAGGTAAACTGGCTACTCTCAGTAAAATAAGGTACTGCTCCTCCATCCATAGGACGGGCGTCAACACGAAACCCGATAGCCTCAATTTCTTTCAACTCAAAAGCACCGCTACCGTTCTCAAATTTGTATACCAAATCTTTAGAGCCATCCGCAATATAAGAAGTGCCTATCAAATGCAAGCACTTGCTGTCCATTCCCATATGTATTTTAACATCTGTATTTTTATATTCAAATTGAGCCTTTGAATTATAAAATGAGATTTCTACATCATAATCTCCGCTTTTAATCTCCTTGCCACCTGTCCAAAAATTGTCATACATTTTTAAGCGAATAACACCTTTTTCGGCATCATATTGACCTAAAGCTAATGTACCTATTGCAAAAACACTATCTGCGTCATATTTGCCAGTTCCCATTTTAACAGGAATCTCAACTTCTTTGCCAGGTACATACTCCAATGTTGTAGGTTCAACCGTTGGCATTACATCTTCTTCCGTTCCATCGTTCTCCGTCCCGTCACCGGCGTCCGTATCCGTTCCATCATTATCCGTTGGCGGCGTAACATCACCACTTCCATCTGGCGTGTCCGTATCATCTGATGTGTCGGTGTCCGTATCATCCGATGTATCGGTGTCGGTGTCAACAATTTCTGCATTGTCTGTCACAGGTGCTTGGGTGTCCCCGCTATCCGTTGCAGATACCCCCATTGGTACGGATAACATCATTGCAGAACACATTGCTACTGCCATCAGACGTTTCCATCTCTTTAAGTTTCTCATTTTTCTCTTCCTCCGTAGTATTAAATATTGTTACTTCCTGCTAAATATAACTCATTGTTGATATGTTTGTCAATACATAACCCAACATATAGTCTAAATTTTATATCTCACATTCCATATACTGTTGTTATTATGATGAAAGTGAGTGATAGCCATGATTGAAGATAAGGTCTTTGAACGAATTGAGTACCTCTGCCAGAAAAAGCACTTTACCATGTACAAACTAGCAAAAGAAGCGGGTATGCCCTATTCTAGCCTAAATAATATCATACACAGGCGTACCTGCCCCACTGTCGGCACACTGGAGAAACTGTGCAAGGGACTGAATGTGTCACTGTCAGACTTCTTTGATTTTGAACTATATCCGCTGAAAGACGAATCACTTACGCAAGAAGAAGATGAACTGATTAACAAATACAGGTCACTGTCGCAGAATAAGCAAATGCTACTGGACGCTTATATAGATGGGCTTTGCCAGAAATAAAACAGGCAGGATAAATCCTGCCTCATATACCCCCATAATTGGAGTGATACAACTTATACATACTTTTTTGCGGTTTCCAGAGTCATGCTATAATGTTCCTGCAACGCTTCTACTATTACATCAACAGGTACATCTAATTTCCTTAACACTGAAACCATAATCTTAATACCTTCTTCCCTTCCTTCTTTTCGTCCTTCTTCAAAGCCTTCTTTATAGCCTTGTCTATATATTGTCTTTGCTTCGTATTCCAATACCTTTCCACCCATCATCACATACCAAACATTTTCAATGTATCTTCCACTTCTTTCACTGTACACCCTACTTTTGCCGCTATTTCTTCCTTCGTATAATCGTAGTTTCCATTGACTTCTTGGTAAATCTTTACTGCAAGAATCCGTCCTTCTTCATACCCTTGTCTATATATCGTCTTTGCTTCGTATTCTAATACCTTGCCACCCATGGTTAATCACACCCTTCTTATCCCTAACCCATATACCCCCCATGATACCATTTACACGTACTTCTTTGCGACATCAAGCGTCAGACTGTATTTTTCCTGCACTTTTTCCAGTATGGTCTGGACAGGCACATTCATTTCTTTCAACGTGGATACCAGAACCATAATACCATTTTCCCGTTCTTCCTCACGTCCTTCAAGCCGTCCTTCTTCCTTTCCTTCAAGTCGTCCTTCTTCCTTTCCTTCAAGCCGTCCTTCATTCAGTGCTTCATTCCTTATCGTCTTTGCTTCATATTCCAATACCTTTCCACCCATCATCACATACCAAACATTTTCAATGTATCTTCTACTTCTTTCACCGTACATCCTACTTTTGCCGCTACCTCTTCCTTCGTATAATCGGGGTTTCTTTTGGCTTCTTGGAAAATCCTTGCCGCAAGAATTATTCCTTCTTCCTTTCCTTCTTCCTTTCCTTCAAGCCGTCCTTTTTCCATTCCTTCATTCAATGCTTCATTCCTTATCGTCTTTGCTTCATATTCCAATACCTTTCCACCCATAACTAATTGCACCCCTTCCTTCACAGAATCATACTTCCTAGCAATGTGTTCCAATACTTTATTTGACATGTCATGAATCGTACATTTCGTATATTCACTTATCTTTTCAGCGTTCATTAGTTCTTCAAGACGATTCTTTATCTTTTCATATTCCTGCACTAACTGTTCCAGCTTCGTTTTGTCAGACTCATACTCTTGAAACCGTTTCTCATGGGAAAAGATGTAGAAAGGAATCAAAAACAATAATCCCTTATCAAATATTTCATCTATCGTGTATTGCTGAGTCTTTATCACTGGTATGTCATAGGTCACTTCCCCACCTGGCGTTACCATTCTTGTTTTTAATTTATCTGGCGTAGAAGCACTGCAACGCAGATACAGTACGGCTGTATGTGGGAATGTAACCGTCAAAATGCTGCCATCTACAGCACCATCATCTAAGGCTATCTGGGTGTCGTATTCAAACAACCTCGCCAACATACTGTTATCCTTACCGCTTTCACATTCCAAGTGGTACTTCTTCGTTTGATACCCCACTATCTTAAAACTGGAATCCGTAATCCGTTCTTTCTCGTTCCCACCCTGTCGGTATAAGAAGTGTTCATTCGCAGAGAAAATTATCTTTTCGTTTCCAGTATACCTTTCATGGAACACTTCGTTAATCACTGGGATAATCAAATAACTACAATCAATTAACAAGGTGCGGAACACATCATCATACGGCGTGTTCGTTAATGTAACATCGCCCATTGGCATTACCCCCTTTCATCTATTGTGCATACTTTCAGCTTTTAATGCCGAAACCATAGTAAAAAACCCTGTCGCATATACCCCCATGATGGAGTGATATCATTTATACATACTTCTTTGCGTCATCAAGAGTCAAACCATATTCTTCTTCAAGCATATCCAGTATCTTCTGGATTGGTATATTCAATTTCTTTAATGCGGATACCGTTCCACGTATCCCCGTTTCCAAACCTTCTTCAAACTTTTCACGTTCACGCATTTCCATTCTCATATCCACACCACCTCATTGGAGTGATATCACTTATACATACTTCTTTGCGACATCCAGAGTCAAACCATATTCTTCTTCAAGCATATCCAATATCTTCTGAATTGGCATATTCAATTTCTTTAGCGTTGATACTGTTCCTTCTATACGTCCTTGTTCCAATCCTTGTTCCAATCCTTGTTCCATAATTTCACGTTCACGCATTTCTATTCTCATATAATCATCCCTCCATTTCCCGTTTGCCTTCGCTTCCCTTACCGCTTCTTCCAGTTGGTCTATGAACTTATCATTCGACGTTCTGATACCTTTCATGTAATCCAAGAACGCACGTAGCCCTTCGCCTACATCGTCCATGTCACTGTCAGAATTTAAAAAGATTTTGGTAGCCTCATCGCCCATGGCTATGCTCTTATCCTCTTTACAGATATTCTCAAACGTATACTTATGCCGCCCCTTTTTATAGATATCAAACGTGCAGATAAAAATGATGTAGCTTTTGTTCAGTCTCCTGTAAGAACCCTTACCCGCCTTTAAGAGCTGGATATCTATCATTCCTTGATAGAACCTGCTCCGCTTTGGCAGTTCCCTCGTGTCGCTCGCTTGCATTTCAATGTTGTAAATGACGTTCTTATCGTCTTTTATATACACATCAAGCCGTACACCCCTTTCCTCTGCCCCTTCCTTCATACTCTTCTGCAATTCGATATATTCTATGCGTTCTATGTTTAAGTCTGGCAGTATCCTTTGTAGCAATTCCTTGCATAGTTCTGGGTTCTGCATGACTTTTCCAAACAGGAAGTCATTGGAAATACCAAGCCCTTCCCATTTCTTTAGTATTATTTTTCGTTCCTGTTCCCCTAATTCTTCTAATGTCCCCATGCTTCTCTCCTTTTTTTTATTGTACCACGCTTTCCCCGTTTACTCAATTCCATTTCCTGTGAAAATGGCGGGGAAAGCGCCGCCTTATGGATACCCCCGATTGCCCTTAATTAAATAATGGATATGTCACGTCGCATGGATACTTCCTAATGTATTCCCGACACAGTTGATTGGCAGTATCTTTGTCACTGATATAGCATACCTTGTTCCCTTTAAATAAAAAGAATTTCTCATCGCCAGATACAACGCCATGCACAACCAATATCACGTCAAGGGCAGGGCAGATTGTCTGCCAAATCACCATGTCCGTAAAAATACTGGGAAAAAAGTCTACTCCCCTGTGAAACCCAACCACCCTTCCAGTACAACAGGGACACCCAGATATCTTACGGCAGGCAGATTCTTTCTTACACTTCTTTTCTGCGTTACAAGTCCCGATTACAGAATAACCATCGAAACTGACCCCTATCTGCCGTATCAGACCGCCAAGGTCACATTCCATCAGCCCCATCTTTTTGAGCGTCCCATGCTGTTCTTTGGCGGGAAGGGAACGAAGGGACTTTAGCAGTTCCCCATAAAAACCACCGTCACCTGTCATACTTCCCCTTGGAGACACGAAAAGATACTCGTATTCATAGTTTTCCCTGTACTTCCACATATTGTAATAACACATCATGTCATTCCCTGTTTCCAACCTCACCGTCACCCTAGAGCCGTAAGGCGAAGCCCCTTTCTGTTGCCTCACATCCGCATAAAAATCTAACAAATTCATATCCTTCTCCCTTCCTTTCCTGCATGATGGGCGGGAAAAGCACCGCCTTGCATATACCCCCGATTTAGAAATGGAAATCAGATACACCGTCATTCCCACTATTCATCATATCCTCTACCTCTGATGTATCACAGGGATACTTCTCATGGTATTCTTCATACAGCCTCTTTACTTCCTCTTTATCGTCAATGTAGGTGAATTTACCGTCCTTAAGCAGGAACGCAAACTCAAAGTACAATTCACCATCTTCATAATACACTGGCACGAAATCGTGCATGACGTACAGCACGTCCATATCGGGGCATAATGCAAGCCAAGCGATGAACTCTGGAATATATTCATCATAACAAGGGTCTTTTATCGCACTTAGGGCAGAACACCCGACCCTTTTATTGAAACAGCATGGCTCATCATGCACCTTGCAACATAAAGGCTCACGCCTACACTCTTTTTCCATGTTGCAAGTCCCCCTTACTGAGTACAGCGGATACTTCGTACAGCTAACAGACTTCCGATTCCAGTTAGGTTCTGATTCCAGTTCCATCTTCTCAAGCCCCATCAATACCTCATACTGCAATTCTATAGGAAGTCCATCTAACATACATACTAATTCACCATGAAGCCAGTCATAAGGATTCCCTCTTGGAATGAGCGTAAGATACTCATAAACGTAATGCCCATCTTCCGCATACATACGGAAATACGTGAGTTCAGAATCTTCTGACGGCAGTATGACCATAACCTCTTCACCAGAATCCACTATCCCCGTTTGTTTATCTATATCCGTAAAATATTCCAGTGCGTTCATCATTCGTCCCCCTTCCATTCCCTTTTAAATCGGCGGGAAAAGCGCCGCCTTATGTATACCCCCATTTAGAAGTGGAAATCCGGCACATCATCATACCAACTATTCATCATATCCTCTACCTTTGATGTGTCACATGGATACTTCGCATGGTATTCCTCATACAGCCTCTTTACTTCCTGTTTATCAGAAATATAGGTGATTTTATGGTCTTTCAACAGGAACGCAAATTCAAAATTCAACTCCCTTTCTGTTTCTAAATCATGCACAGGAAAGAAATCGTGCATGACGTACAATACGTCCATATCGGGGCATACTGTCATCCAGATAACAAATTCCGGCAGGAACTCAAAATACTCTGGATATTTAATCCTGCTTGAATCAGAACACCCAACCTTTTTATTGAAGCAACATGGCTCATCGTGTACCTTACAGCATAACGTCTCTTCGTTACATTCCTTCTCCCTGTTGCAAGTACCTCTTACTGAATACAGTGGATACTTCATGCAAGTCGAGTCATACAAATACCAAGCGTTCAACTCATCATATTTTGCCTCTGGTTCAAAATCTATCTCCACCAGTTCCATTTTCCGCAAGAACGTGTACTGCTTCTCTACAGGCATTTCACATAATCTCCACCTCAATTCAGAGTAAAACCTGTCATACTTCCTTCCTCTTGAAGTGATTGTAAGGTATTCATAAATGTAATGGTCGCCTTCCGCTGACATATGGAAGTATGGTCGTTCAATATCCTCACCTGGCAGGAGAATCGTAATCTCTTCGCCAGAATCCACTATCCCCGTTTGCTTATTTACATCCGCAAAAAATTCCAGTGCGTTCATCTTTCCTTCCCCTTTCTTACCTTTCTTTGCGGGCGGGAAAAGCCCCGCCCTAAAATTGCCTATACCCCCATTCCCGCTTCTGAACCTTCGCTGTTCTTCATGCTTTCTGACGGCTTCTTACTGTCGGGTTTGGCGGTTTCCTTACTGTCTGCCTTCTTCATGCTTTCTGGCGGCTTCTTACTGTCGGGTTTGGCGGTTTCCTTACTGTCTGCCTTCTTCGTTTTCTCTGATGGTTTCTTCGTGCCTTGCTTACCTTCAGATTTGACGGTTTCCTTGCCCGCTACCTTTTCTTTTGCACCGATACCCCCAGATGTGGTGGACTGCCCATTTACAGCATCTTCCATCCAGATTGGCGTACCTGCACTGTCTGCGGGCAGATGGAAGTACGCTACCATTTCCTTGAACATGGCAAGAAGCCGACCTTCCGTTTTTGCCCGCTTGATGTTCCCACTGCCCATGTTCTCCTCATATGCAGGACATACCGAACCCGCAAAGCTGTCAATAAATGCCTTGAACTTATCCGGCGCAATGTCATTCTGCATGGCAAGGTCAGCCATCACAAACACCATGGGGACATTCGATTTCTTTAAGAACTTATGTACCTCTGGGAAGGCATCCGTAAGATACTCCGTAATACACCGAACCACCGTCCTTCTTTCGTCCCCATAGTCCCCACGAATCACATGACAGTATTTCATGACCCCGCTCATAGAGATTGCCGTATACTGATACCCTTTGTCCTTTGCGTCCATCAAGAGCATGGACTGCAACAATACTTCCAGTTCGCTTTCACGCCGAGCCTGCGCCACCGTGAGGGATATCCTGTGCTGGAAAAATGGGAGCTGCGTGATTTCCCTTGTCCACCCCGCCAATTCCGTACCCATCTCCGTCCTTGCTTTCTGAATCAGCGTCAGCGGCACACTGGCGTTTAAGCGGGCGAACGCCTCTTCAATCTCTTCGTCCGTTGCGTCCTCAATGACATACACCGTAAAGCGGTAGCCAAGCACCAAATCCTTGCAGTCATCCGTCAATTCATCAAAGGTCTTGTTCGCCAGTACATACCATACGCCATCTACCCGAACATCGGGCGTACTCCCATGTAGCGCATACCCGCCATTGATAAACTCAAAGAGCGAAGTGCAACGCTGTTTCCCGTCCAGTGCCTGGTAGTATGCCTCTTTGTCCTTCCCCTTGTATTTCACAAGATAAATGGCGGGTATCGGGTAATCCGCCAGTATGGAGTGGACTAATAAGGATTTGTTAATCAGACTCCACTGACCAGAAGCCCTCTGGATTGGCAAGTCGAATTTCAGCGTCCCTTTCCCATGCCATTTCGCCAGTTGACGGACGCCCTGCGGCAATGTTGATTTGTTCATTTTTCTTCCTCCTTTGTGATAATAATGAGGTCTAATATTAATGACTCCAAACGGAACAAATGTCAATAGTTTCTTTCATAGAAAAATAGAAAGGCGGGAAAAATTGTGCTTAATCCACAAAAATTCCCGCCTAGTTTTGGGCTTCATTACAAGAAACCAGATACCCCCTTTGCTATTTTACGAAGCCAATAAACATATCAATTCCACTGCCAATAACTTTATATATGTCACCGCTTATCAGATACAAAATACATACAGCCAGAGCCATTAACTGCTTCGTTTTCAATCCAAAATAAGCACCTAATGGTTCACGATACCCAGAGCCAGACGTAGATTCCGCCTGCTTTACCGCAAATCTGGCTTCTTCCGATACGCTTAAATGTACCCTCTTCTTTTTCTCCGCCGCCTCATCACGGGCAATGCCTGTTTCCACCCACAGTTGGAACATTGGCAACGTAATGTATGCGATATCCATTGCAATTACAATACCAAGCGCAAGGAACATAAACCATACCATACAGCCCAGAACTATATTCAGCGGTCTCCAGAACTTACGCAACCAATGGTATACCCCCGCATAATCTGCTCCTACATCAGCCGATAACTGACGGAACAGTTGTGATGTAGCCTCATCTCCGTTGGAAATAAAGTTGTAGAGCCTGGATTTGTTTATCTGCGATAAATCACTGTTTTCAACCCCGTTCAGCATAATCTCCATCGTTCCTTCTTTTTCTTTCTGATTCAGCCCGTTATACAAAGTGATGTTTAACTCAATGTTTTCAATCATATACCCTTCCGTATTGGGTGAGCTTTCGTCCTTTGAACAAGTCAGCATTTGCATTTCATCAGTGGTAATCCCTGTCTTTTTCCTCTTTTCATAAAGTTCCCTGTTGATGCCCTTACAGGTAGACTTAATGGCTGAAACTTCCTTGCTGGTGAGCGAACTCATGGTAAGCGTAGGACAGCCCGCACCGTATACGTCTACAGAGAACAATACCGTCAATACCAATGCCAATATGATGTAAACCTTCTTCATAAACCTTTTACTCCTTTCGTAATTGTGATACCCCCTTGATACCAGATACCCTTCGTTAAAATAGCGGGGGATTGCATACTATTCTTAAAGCACTATTCTTAAAACTGATACCCCCTTGATACTGCCCTATCATTCGCTCTTGATGGTGCGCCTAGATACCTTTCGCTCTTGATATGCTTCAATATCCTTCGGATTGTAATAGCCTTGTACAACGGTATCTGCATTAATATGCCCCAGTATGTCACCGTATTCCTCGATTACATTGTCCTTGGAGAGCAGTTTCAGCTTCTTTATTCGCAGGTTCTTAAACCATTCCTCTACTTCCTGCTTCGTTACTCCGTATTCCCGAAATATTGGAGAATACTTGTGAAAAGTACCTATGATTCTATCGTAATCACTATCCTTTCTTACCGAAATGTAATCATAAACCGTTTTCTCCCCTATCTCGTAATTTAATTCCTCTACAATTTCTTTGACCGCATACTTCTTCACCGCACAGCACACTGCTACAGCCGTTCTTCTGTTGCACAACGCTTTGTTCTTGTCAACTGCTTTCTCCCAATTAGACCCCTTCGTAATGTCAGCGAGCCTTTCCTGTAAACGCCTATTCTCTTCTTCTAGGTTGCTGAGTTTCTCTAGCTTCTTATTGGCTCCTTTTAGTTCCCATTCCAATTCCTGAATACGAGAGACTAATAACTGATTCTTTTCATCACTATCATTCTTTATAGACGTTTGAACAAGAGTGCTAAAGCTATTCCTTAATGCTTCAAGTTTCTGGTTAAGCAATTTATTTTCTTCTATGAGTTCTTCCATACTTTCTTCCTTGTTTTCTTCCATGCTTCATACTCCTTTCATGTTTTGCCGGAAATCCGGCAGGAAGTCACGCTGATATCAGCTACCTACTTGCGATACCCCCATGATTTACGGTTATACATTAAGGGCAAATTGTTTACCAGCTTATTCCACACGCAGTTTCTCTACCAGTGCCTCCACCTCTGACCGCTGAAATACCCTTCTCCCACTAGCCGTTCTTGTGCATTGTAAATGCCCCGAACAATCACTCCAATCTCTTATGGTCGAATTGCTTACACCAAACACTTTCGCTACTTCACTAACCGACATGATTGTTTCATCCTTCTTCCTACCCATTACCATATCTCCTTTCTTCCGTTCTGGTATGCAGGGGGCGTTCCTATGGAACTTTTAAGAACCTTGATACCCCCTGGCATATTACGCTATCTTTTACTGGTATCATGCCATTTTTAATAATTCACCAGAATCATTCTTATCCTGCCAGTATTCTTTATTCATCTGATACATTTCCTCGTAACTGATATCATGCAGTATGTAATGATGAACCAATAAATACATAGTGTCCCTAAAATCATTCGTAATGTCATACACAAATTCCTCCAACCTTGTACCTTCATACAACTTCTTATGCTTTGCTGTACTGTCGATATAACAGTCTAATTTTGAAGCGAAGAAGGGACTTTTCATTACTACCATACCTTTAGCCCTATTCCTGTCACGTATAAACCCTTCATTCTTTAAGTAAGCAATAAAACTCTCGTTACCCTCTTCAACTTTTATCCTGTAATTACTAACATGTCCCCTCTTTGCGGGATAACTCTCTACCCCCAATTTATCACGCCTATTTATACTATTCTCTGTGTTTGTACATTCCCTAAGGTTTTCTGGCACACAAAACATTTGACACTGATTAATATGGTCTACTTGATAGTTTCCATGCGCTCCTAATACAAGCCTATGCAGACTGACAGTATCACCGTCCAGCTTAATACTTGGGAAATATATAGAAGCAGTTTTTCTATATTTCATTGATATATTAATGCCACCAATTTGTTCGTAAGTATCTCTGTCAATGATTACCCACTCTCTCCCGCCCACTTCTTGTACTTCCGCAAGAACGTATTCTTCATTATCATTCACAAAATACCTGGTATGACATTTACGCTTAGGTAATCTTACCTTGTATCCGGCACTTATCAAGCTATCTTCTGTTATTATCTTGTAATCTTTTCTCATAACAATTTCTCCTTTCTTAAATCTGTGAAGGTTGGCACAATAGCACCACCAACTGAATCTGATACAAGTTTGTCTTGCTGTACTACCACATCTGCGTATTCCACGCCACTGATACCCCCATTAGGCTGGATATCCACTACTTCCATAAATACCAGTCTGCCAACTTCAATCGTCTCACTCGCAATACCTACTTCATCTGCTTCTAACAGTGCCTCAATAACTTTGTCTGCAACGAAAGTATCTACTGCAACTTCTTGATTTTCTAACAAACTTTTCTTCAAATCATCCATGTTAAAACCTTCCTTCCGTTCACCTACATTCTCACCACAACACATCCTTTCCCAGACAGAATCTGGGCGTGCATGACAAAATAGCCATGCAAAAAAATCAATATTTAATTTTTGTTTGATAGAAATAAGGTAATCTGGAGTTTTTAAATATAATTTGAATAGAATGACGATAAAAAATGCACAAAAAAAAGCCTGTATCCTAAGATACAGACTAAGCTAATTATCATATTGCCTTTGCGGGTTGGCATTGCCCTATCACTGCTGATTCACGCTTGAAAGCAGATGAACTGAAGCGATAAGAAAAATTATGCAATTCCTTCTACTGTATTACCATGAATTGACTCGACTTTGAAGGGGCGGCATTAACCCATTCCCTCTCTTCAACATCTGCGATACCCCCTCATACCGCTTTATACACACCATCTTCATGAGGTCTATACTGGATATATCTTCCAAGTTCAACACATCTTCATGAGGTCTATACCACTCAACACCTAAAAATAAAATAGAAGGGAACAGTGCCTTTAGCTTATACCCCCCTCGATACCTGTGTAAACACGATTCTTTTATATACCTTGACGATTTCCGTCTACATCGCTCAAATACCTTTGAAAAACAAAGTCTCTCACATTTACATCATTCAAGCATCTATTGGAAACAAGGTCTCTCACATTTACATCATTCAAATACCTTTTGAAAACAAGGTCTACTTAAAATAGAGGGTGGAAGTTGGTAAAAGTGCATTTATCTCTTAAATTTTGAATCTATATAAGGTCGCTTTCATGAAACGAAGCGAAAAAACTACCCTAACTTAATACTAAATCTAATTTTTATTGATTTCTTTGCAACAGAGGTCATGCATGAAATCAGTTCCAGTTACCCCCTTTTTCATAGGTTTAATACCCATGTGAGCCTTGGCAAAGAAAAACCATAATTATTCCCATAAAACGAACGGAAATAATCCGCTGCCTCTTTCGGCAGGATTTCCTCATCTCCCTTAAATGGCGGGCAGATAATGATATCCTCGCCTATCAGCCTTTCCCTTACTTCTACTGCCTCTTTATATGTCCTGCATATCTGCTTTAATGATATTCTGTCGGGATACCCTTCCTCATCCCTGCTTATAATAGACGCTACTACATAACCATTATATCCATTACCCTTATAGACATCTGATAACTTTAATGTCATAATGCTTTACCCCCTTTTGATGATGTTCCTGCTTATCTCTGTAAATATACGTGTGTAAGACATATACGAATTGGTAGCAAGGCTTGCTAGACATACCAATCTTGCTGTTGAAGTTGCTTTATTGCCAGTCTCGCTAGGCATATACGAATTGGTATCAAGTCTTGCTAGACATACCAATCTTGCTGTTGAAGTTGCTTTATTGCCAGTCTCACTAGGCATATACGAATTGCTCTTGTTGTTAGCCTCGCTAGGCATATACGAATTGCTCTTGTTGTTAGCCTTACCAGTCTCTCCAATTTATCCTTGCTGTTGAAGTTGCTTTATTGGCAATCTTGCTATCGTTGTCAGTCTCGCTAGGCATATACGAATTGCTTTCAAGGCTCGCAATACCCATAACTCGTACTAATCTGTTGTTAGCCTTGCTAGTCCTGTATGAACTGCTTTCATTGTCAGTCATACAAGTCCTATACGAAGCTGCTTTCATTGTCATGAGGATATCACTTGTTTATAGCCTCTCCAGTTTACTCCTGCTGTCCAAGTTTCTTTATTGCCAGTCTTACAACACATATATAGACCGCCTGTATGTGCAAGCGTGGGCGAAATACCCCATCTCCCTAGCTATCTATGTCAAATTGCACACCTATTATTGTCGGACGTGCTAGGCATATACGAATCGCCTGTATGTGCAGGTCATGGGCGAAATACCTACCAATTAAGCTGTCTATATTGTCAGCCTCGCTAGGCATATACGAAACTTCCTGCCACCTAAAGCTGTCTCTCAAGTGTCGCCCAAGCTGTTTATATTGTCAGTCTCGCTAGGCATATACGAAACTTCCTGCCTGTCTACCATGAGTCACGACCATGCTGACCATCTGACCTTCACTGTCACATTATCTGTATTGTCAGCCTCGCTAGGCATATACGAAACTTCCTGCCTGTCTACCATGAGTCACGACTGTACTGACGAGTCTCCATTACCACACCAAACGGGGATATCTGGGTCTGCCATAATCTTGACCACGACCTATACTCTCTCTCCCGTATCTCCACAACTGTAATTTCTCAATATCTATCGTCTTGCAAGTATAGGTATTTTTGGTGTATTTGTTCTTTATAAGAACATTAAAACAACCTTTAACACCCAACTGAAACCTCTTCAACAAAGAAATCTTTTAGCGGTAATTTAGTGGTTTTTATCAATTTTACGCTAATACTCTTTAGAAAAGTACCGTATTCAGTACACGTTCCGTCTGGAAACAATTTTTATCTGGTTTGAAATTTTAGAAGGATTTTTAATTTTTCGCAATAACGTTTACCCTATTGTCTTGCATAGTAAATTATATTAATAGCATTTTCACTTTCTGTTCTGTGAAAAAGTATATCGCTTCTCATACACCTGTATACCGTCATTACTTTTTTCACTTTCTATTTTGTAAAAAAGTTTCATGAAATCAGCCACAGATTAAAAATCTGATTGCAAATCCCTTTACATCACTCGAAAATTCCAAGAACAGAAGCTTCTTTTTTGTTAAATTATTCGTGTGTCAGTATGTGGATTAGGTACGATTGGCACTGCAATAAACTATTTCCCTAATCTGACTAACACTTTTTTAGTTTCATCTACAAGATTTATATTCTCTTAATGATTTGATTATAAATTTCATAATCTATCAATCATAATCATAAGTGCCAAACGTTTATCCTATTGTCTTGCATAGCAAATTGTACTAACAGAATTTTCACTTTCTGTTCTGTGAAAAAGTATATCGCTTCTCGTAGGGCTAGATATCATCATAAACTTTTTTACTTTCTATATTGTAAAAAAGTTTCATGAAATCGACCACAGATTAAAAATCTGATTGCAAATCCTTTTACATTACCCAAAAATATCAGCAACATTATCTTCTTTTTTGGTAATTTATTTGTATGTCAGTATGTGGATTAGGTACGATTGGCACTGCAACAAACTATTTTCCTAATCTGACTAACACTTTTCCTTATCTTAACAAGCATAAGTACCAAAAGTATTCCAATTTGTTCGTATAATAACTCGAAACCTAGCGTTCGTCAAGTACAAATTTTTTTAAATTTTTTCATATGGTTTTGTGCCTTTACATGAGACTTGTAACACCAAAATGGAGTTTTTGTTCCCCTTGCCTGTAACACCAAAATGGGTCTGTTTGGTTTTCCATACAGACCAAAATCAAGGTTCAGATAGTCAACTGAAAGTACAATTCCAACCTCTTTACAACAACACTAAACTGAAACATATTTTTAAAAAAATCTCTAAAAGCGAAATTATTGTTATCCATTATTCAACCAATAATTAACTCGCCAATATTTTTATTTCTTAACAAAAATGCAGGTTTATTCTTTAAATAAATTTCTAAAAAATCAAAATTAATCCTTGTATTTATTAGTGCAATTATGATTCTCTTTAGCAAATAAAACATTCCATTTTTCAGCACATATATATCTCTCCTTCATTTAACATTTTATCCAATTTTCAGCAAAACAAAATTGCCAAAAAATTAAATTAATCACCACCATTTGAATCAAAAAAACGCCTCAAAAAACGCTCAGTTAATCTCTATCAAAAAGGAAAAAAACGCTTAATTAATTATTTATTATTCCACCCAAAAATGACATATCAATAACCCATTTCATCAACCATTTAACACTTATCAGTGTAGCAAATGTGTATCTCCACGAAGGGAACATATATACCTTTCCCATGTAATTACCATATTAGGTGCTTGTTTAGCTATATTCACGACAACCACCACTTAAACATATGACATCACCCCCTAATTGAAGCCGGATTTTTTATACTCCATTGTTTCCTCTAATATTCTGATGCGTTACCTTAAACTCCATTCCAAACATTCTACCTATATGAAACCACGCATTACAGCCGCATGTTATTTTACATTAACTCCTGTTTTCCATTCTGAACCTTTGTCCTTAACACGATGATGGTTTCCTGCATTTGTTCTCAAGAACTAAAAAGTACATCTCCGTTTCAGACCATTCCCTTCCTAAAATTTCCTAACCATTAAGATTTTCATTTTAATCGCTTGTTTATATCAATTCTCATGTCAGATTTTTCATTAGCTTTGAGATTTTCATAGAGGTTTCCAATTTATATCAAATTTCAAATCGATTTATTCCTTTTTCGGGGGGAAGTGCGCCCTTCTGCACAAAACGAACACACGTTCCAGAAGTGTAGATAACCTTATAACCGTATTTAGAAAGCGAGGTATATAATTATGAACGTATCAAAGAATTCTGTTAGGATTGATGAGGAAATTCAGCTCCAAGTATCAGTAAAGTTTAAGCCATTTTTGGGTGATAAGAAAAAAATTATTACTGTCTCGATACGGTATGTTTATTTGTATCATATGGTAATGGATTCACCTAAACAACACAGTAATAAAATACTTAAATATGCTAAGGAAATGCCTTCTTCTAGTGAGACAGAAAGGTTTTCTGCTTATGATTATATTCTCGATTGGTTAAGTCAATATTATGGTGCAGAAAACAATTCCCTTACAGTAAAGTGCTGCTTAAAAGAAATACAATTACACCAGAAGATTCATGAATCTTTAATTCCATTAATCAACCCAAAATACCATAGTAATACCCCTTTAAAACCTGTGTCTTCAACTGATCCAATTTGCGCCCGCCCTGGAAATAAATCTGGTAACATTGGCGATTGGGTTGTAGACATAATAGAAGATATTCGCAATGAACACAAGTGTGATAAGTATTCGTCAGTGCTATGCGGGACAGCTAATGAAGCCTTACATATGCCAGAATATAGCACAGAATATTTGAACGATAATGACCCCTACATGATGAACCTTCTATCAGTCATTAAAAATCGCCCATTTGACTTAATTGCAAAAATGGCAGAAGTACCTGTAAATAAGGGAACTCATAAGAAGTACCTTAATATGATATATGGTTCGGGGAATACCCCAGTCAAATTTCATTATGACAAGAATAAGGAACGAACAGTAGAAAAAGCAATGGGATACCTTTACCTATACCTTACAGCGTTTAGGCAAAACCCAAAATCTTTTGATTCAAGTCGTTGCAAAGACGACACTATTAAGAATAGGATTCCTACTATTGCTAGTGCCGCCATACGGCTACAGCACACAATCCTAAAAAGAACTGACTGTGAGAGATTTATTGAAAATCTTATAAAAGACCATGGAGATTTAAGTGATTTCATTTTATACTTTGATTTTCCCTATATCGGGACAGAAAAATACTATCCCTCAGTAAACGCTAAGAAAAAGGGAAAGAAAAAGGAAACGAAAAAGGAACTATGTGTAAAACTGCACACCAAATTTAAAGAAACGGTTGATAAAGCAATAGAAGCAAAGGCTATCGTAGTTATCAGCTACAGAGTCACAATAGGAACGTCACATCACTTGGGAGAAAATGATGTACGGGAAATATTGGACAGCCTCTATCGTGGACAGCAGTTCTATATAGATTTTAAGCGTCCCGACAACCCCAATACCCAAATAGAAGCAGTCATATCCAATGTTCGCTTTAAAAATTGCAATAAATATGATAAAAACGTAGACGATATTATTAAGAAATTAAAAATTTAATAAAAATCATCCTGCCAGAACACTAATCTGGCAGGATGGCTCTGATTTTATGGAATTTTAAAATAAGGGGAAGTAGAGCCAGAGCATTTGTATCCTTTTTTTGGGAAGTGGTGTTATTATCTTGATAGTGAGCATACCCAGACTCGGCATACAGTCAATCAGGATATAGTCATAATCCTTTTTCAGCTCGCTTAGATAGGATTTCATGGTGAACTCCCGGCTCATGGCGTTTACAAGCGTGATTTCCATGCCGGACAGCTCGATATT